>VOFG01000632.1_pt1 | contig 227869 bp, 235 predicted proteins | sample 5384171 | NCBI WGS metagenome assembly VOFG01 (sample SAMN12384726, study PRJNA508395) | human gut metagenome | isolation source: healthy gut F | host: Homo sapiens | reverse complement strand
CCTTGACCTGTTCCACCTCCGGATGGGTTTGAGATTGAAATGAATTTCGATAGAAATGTGTCTTGTCTTGTCGCTGTCGATGTTTTCATGGACAACGATTTCTTTAATCAGGCGGTTTAAGGTGGCGGCGTCCAACTCCGTGATGTCGGCGTATTCCTGAATGGCGTCCACCCATTGCTTGGCGTCCACGGCAAGGCGGATTTCATCAGCCAGCTTCCTGCGTCCCTGTTCAACCCGTTCCTTTAGTTCAGCCTGTTCCTTCTGCGTCTTATCCAGCATGAGATTGAAGTTTGCTTCGCTGATACGTCCGGCAACCATGTCCTCATAGAGCCGCAGCACCATTTTTTCCAGTACCTCAATCCGTTCCTCGTGCTTCGTCAGGGAACGCTCCAACGCTTCCCGCTGGCCTTTCTGCTCGGCTTCACAGGTGTTGGTAAGCCGTCCGGCAATGGCTTCCCCATCGGTCAGGGCAGCCTTGGCGCAATCCCGGATTTTGTTCAGGACAAGGTTGTAAAGGGTGTCGTACTCCACCCGGTGCTGGGTGCAATGGTTCTTGCCAAACGCCCCATAGGTCTTACAGGCGTAAATCTGCTGCGGGTGCTTGGCGTGGGTGGTGCGGATGGTCAACGACTTGCCGCACTCGCCGCACTTGATAAGCCCGGCAAACAGGCTGGTTTCCCCGTCCTGCCGGGGGCGCTGGCGGGATTTCAGCTTGTCCTGCACGATGGCAAAACTTTTGCTGTCAATCAACGGTTCGTGCCGTTCCTCCACCACAATCCAGTCCTGCGGCTTCTTCTCGCCAATGGTTCCAATTTTGAAGCGGTAGTCCTTCTTTTGGGAAGCTATCGCCCCAGTATAAACGGGATTCATCAGGATGTCTTTGATTACAGAAAAGTCCCACATATACCGCCCGTTTACCGGGTCTTTCTTTTCCCATTTAGTGCGGACATTGCGGAAGCCCCGTTCCCGGTTCCACCATGTAGGGCAAGGCACCTTCTGTTCTTCCAGCCTGCGCCGGATGAAGTTCGGGCCGTGTCCTTCCAGCGCCCAGCGGAAGATTTGCCGGACAATGGGGGCGGTTTCCTCGTCCACCAGCAGATGGTTTTTGTCCTCTGGGTCTTTCTGATACCCGAAAGGGGCGATACAGCCGGTAAACTGGCCTTGCTGGGCTTTCAGAAGGTAAGAGGAATGTACCTTCTTGGAAATATCCTTGCTGTACATCTCATTGAGGATGTTCTTGAACGGCGCAATGTCGTTATTCTCCCGCATGGTGTCGATACCGTCATTCATGGCGATATAGCGGACGCCGTGGCGGGGGAAAGAAGTCCTCAATGAGTGTGCCGGTCTGCAAATAATTTCTGCCCAACCTCGATAAATCTTTCGTTATGACAAGGTTTATCTGCCTGCGCTCGATGGCTTTGAGCATCCGTTTCAGGTCGGGGCGCTCCATGTTCAGCCCCGTGTAGCCATCGTCCTGATAGACTGCCACAACCTCCCATCCCTGCTTTTCGCAGTATTTTTCCAGCATATCCCGCTGGTTGGCAATACTGGCGCTCTCCCCGTCAAGGTCATCGTCTTTGGAAAGCCTGCAATAGATGGCTGCCCGGAAGCTGCCTGCCAGTATTGCGTCCATGTCTGTATATTCATATCCGTTCATCATAACCGTTTACCCGCACAATCCAGACGGAACACGGTTCTTCTGAACCTCATCCTTATTATACTCTAAATCTTGTGTTTTCACAAGATTTTCTTTGCCGGTATTCTGCCCATACTTTTGGGCAATCAGGCTTACAAAGACATCCGCGGCGTCCAGTTCGCCGTCAAAAACTGTGGTAACATGAATCTCTGTTTTCGTTTTTGCCATAGGCAGTTATCCTCCATAATAGAATAAGCCAGACAAGGAGAAGGTCGGCAACGAAGTCCGGCAACGGGCTTCAAAAAACCTGAAAACTTTCTCTGTCTGGCAGTTTGGCTCTGATTTATATTTTCTTTTATTTTTCTGTTGTTTTGGTTGCTGATAAGGGGAAAAGCCCGCAGTTACGGGGGGTTTCCCGGCAACCAGCCCGGCAACGGGAGTGCAACAAAGTCGGCAACGGGGTGGGATTTTCAGAAAGGAAGCTCCATCTGCTCTGTGACTTCCACAAATCCCTCCAGGATTTTTCGGCTCCGTTGCTGGTATCCGTTGCCGGGTTTTCACGCTCCCAGCCCTTTTGCCTGCCGTATTCCGGGAACACACGGGGGTTGGAAAAGTAGTGCCAGCCCGTGACACAATGGTTCATGATGTCGTTGACTTCCCGGATTTCCCATTGCTTCGGCTCGTCAAAGGGGTGGTTCAGGGCTTCCTTGAAAAGCTGCTTGGAACACACCATGCCGCCGGTATAGCGGTCAAGGTATGCCTGTATCATCCCGGCCTTGGTGTCCTCCGGCATGAAATCCCGCTGGTGTTCTTTGAGATAGCGCACCATTTCCGGGCTGAAAGACAGCTTAAAATCCCCGCTGCGGTAAATGGTCATGGCTTCCGCCCATAGCTGCTCCATGTAGGCTCTGGAAGCGGCTTCGTCGTCCAAAATGTGAACCTCGGCCTGTTCCGGGTACACCATGACCGGCAGGAAGCGCCGGTTGCCGGAACGGTCAAGGGGCAGGAAGTCAAGGGCATTGGAAGTGCCGCCGAACACACATTGCCGCAGCCTGTCCTCCGGGTGGGTTTCGTATGGGATTTTATAGACCTCCTTCTGTCGGCTTAAAAATGACTTGATTTCCTCAATGCTCTTGGCATTGGCGGTGGCAATCATCTCCGACATCTCGATAATCCAGTGGCCTTGCAGCTTGCGGTACACATTGTCATCGTCCAGCTTGCGAAGGTCATCGGAAAACCACTCGTCTTTCACAGCCAGCAGCCGGAAAAAGGTGGATTTTCCGGCTCCCTGACCGCCCACCAGACAGAGCATGACCTCAAACTTGCAGCCGGGATGAAATGCCCGGTGGATGGCTCCCAGCAGAAACAGCCGCAGGGCTTCATAGGTGTACGGGTCGGTGTCGGCTCCCAGAAAGTGGCGCAGGCAACAGCGGATACGCTCCTGCCCATCCCATGAAAGGCCGTTCAGGTAGTCCCGGACGGGGTGGTAGCCGTTTTCATTGGCAACAATCCCGATGGCGGCGGTAATCTTTTTCTCACTGGTAAGCCCATAGGTTTCTTCCAGATACAGGAGCAGATAGTTCATATCCGTGTCCGTGATAGCGGTGCCGATGCGGTTGTAGCCGATGGGCTTTACGATGTCCACTCGCTCGGTCAGGAGATTTTTTGCGATTGCCCCGGAAAGTAGCGGGTCATTCTGAAAGACGGTCAGGCAGTTTCGGATACTGTTGCGGACGCTGCCTTTTTCGGTGCTTTCCAGCATGGCTTTGACTTCCTCAACGCTCCGGGGCGGCGCTGCTTCTTGTATGGTCTGTTCTGCGGCCTGCCGTATCTTGGGCGGCAAGCTCTGCCATTCGTCTTTCAAGATTGCTCACTTCCTTTCCATAGTCAACGATAAGGACTGCCCGTTCCTCCATATCCGGGGAGAGCAGCACATCCAGCAGATAGTCCACATAGTCCTGCTTTTGCAGGGCTTCCACAAAGAGCGGGTGGAAATCCTCGTCTGGCGTCTTGGGGGCATAATCCCGTTTCCAGCGGCACAGCAGGTTTCGGTAATCACACAGCACCCGGAAGCAGTAACGCTCCATACGGCGGAACCGCTGTTCAGGGGTTTCCTGCCGGGGGTTCCTCTGGCTCCTGTGGGGCGGCTCCCTGTTCTCATAGGGGACAGAGAACTCCTGCGCCAGCATGAGGGCGGCTTCCTTCGGACTGACAGCTTCCAGACGGGAAACAAAGTCAATCACATCCCCGTCTGCCTGACAGCCGAAACAGTGAAAGCGCCGGTCAACCTTCATGCTGGGGTTTTTATCAGCATGGAAGGGGCAGACACACATCCCGTTTCGTCCCACCCGGATTCCAAAATGCTCCGCAGCCTGCCGGGTGGTAACAGACTGCTTGACAGCTTTAAATACATTCAAATAAATCCTCCTGAAAATAAGAAAAGCGCCTGTCATTCTCGAAAAAGAAAATAGCAAGCGCCTATTAAAGTTCCATATCCTGTTTTTTCTCTGTGCGGGGCTGCTTCCGTTTCTCGGCCTGTTCTTCCCGGATACGCTGCGTCCGGCCTTTGACTGCCTGCTGGATGGACGGTTTCTTTCCCGGTTCGGCGGTCTGGCGGTACTGTTCAGACGGAAGAACCTGATTGAGCCAGTGACGCACATCCCGGAGAATCTTCACATCCTCCTGCACCGCCGACAGGCGTTCTCTGTACTCGGCCACCTCTCCGGCAAGCTGTGTCCGTTCCTCGTTCAATTTCTTGGTGCTGTACTTGGTTCCCTCCAAATGCACCTTGAAATAACGGATAGCGGCATTATATGCATCCAGCTCGCCCCGATGGGCGGCGGCAAACTGTTCCCGTGGCTTCTTAAACCGGATGGCAGCATACTCTACATGAACTGCCTTATGGGCTTCAAAGTTGGCGATATGGGAAAGCATGGTGTTGATCTCTTTCATACGCTGTTCTTTCGGCTTCATCTCTGCCCGGATGGAAACGGCCTGCCCGCTGACGGTATCCAGATAAGCGTCCAAACTCTGCACAGTGGACAGCTCCTTTTCCCGCAGATAGCGGATAGCTTCCATAACCTTGTTGAAATCGGCAACGCTGCCTGTAAGCTGGCCTTTGCTTGTCCAGCCTGTACGTTCCTCCCGGCGCAAATCCAGATATTTCCCCAGCAGCTCCGGCAGGGTGGGTTCCTTCGATTCCTGCAAGGCTTCCAGCAGGGCGGCTTTTTTCTCCTTCAGGTCTGCAATCCAGCCTTTCAGGTGGCGTACCATCTGCCGGATAGATTGCATAAGCCGGTTGGCAGCGGTAATATCCCGGTTGAGATTGCCGATGTTGGTCTGTATCCCTCGTTTCTCCATCTGGCTGACTGCTGGCCCCATATGGACGGTGGGGATTTTATCAAGCCCCTGCCGTTCATAGGAACGAAGGTCAAGGCGCTCCGGGCGTCCGTTGGCTTCCAGATAGCGGTTAGCGGTAGCCGCCCAGCCCTGCCGCCAGATCTCTCCGTACTTCTGGTCGTTCCAGTCCACGGTATCCTCCTTGTGGCTTTTCCAGCTCCCGGACGGGAGCCGGATACGCTCGCCGTTCTCGTCAAGGTCATAAACCTTCCGGCTCTTGGGAAGCCATTTCCCGTTTTCGTCCATTGCTCGCATGGTCAGCAGGATGTGGGCGTGGGGATTCCCATTCCCCTTTGTCGTGGATGGCAAAATCGGCAATCATGCCTTTAGAAACAAAAAACTCCCGGCAGTAGTCCCGGATCAAGTCGGCGTGTTGCTCCGGGGGGATTTCCCTCGGTATGGCAAGCACGATTCTGCGGGCAAGCTGGGAGTTCCATTGTTTTTCTACGGCTTCGGCAGCGTTCCACAAGTTGTTGCGGTCTGCGTACTCCCGCGGGGCGTGGGGCGGCAGCATGATTTCTGTGTGGACGATTCCTCGTTTCTCTGCATAGTATTTCTGCTTCTGGTCGTACTCGGAAAACAGCCGTTCGCCGCTCTGGTAAGCTGCGGCGGCTACGGCTGACTGGCGATTGCTGCGCTGCTTGCCTCCCTTTTTCACTTTTCTCGGAAAAGTCCCCGTATCGTCTACAAATCCATTGACATCACTTATAATGTTCAAAATCTTTTGACAACGGCATAAAAACCAATTTATCGTTAATTTATTATACTATGATTAAATCCTTTGGGAATAGATGAATTGTACACTTGCTGGACAGATATTATTTGCAAAATGTTTCCTCAAGTCCATCCTTAAATGCAAAAGCAAGAGCAATTCCGATTGCCCCTGCGATAATAAAGGATAAGCCTTTGATAAAAAGAAAAACCTGAGTAAGCTGCCCAGGTTATTTTTGACCTGCGTGTTCATTGTTCCAATGCCCTTTCTGACAAGCATTGATTATTTGGTGATCCAGTTTAAAAGTAGCGACTTTATCCAAATCCTCATCACTTAAAGTTCTCAACTGTTCACAGAGCTTATGATAGGTGGAATCATCATCTTCCAATGGAGCGAAAAATTCCGCCGGTGTCATGTTGAATACTTGATATTGAAAAAATCCAAAACCATGGCAGTCCAACACACCTCGGATATCCAGCCGCTTTTTCCTAATTCCAAACTCATACGATGTTCGAAACATCTCTGGCCATCCGCAGTTCGGTAATGCGGCTTCTGATAAAATGTTCGTATGGCATATCTAATTGCCTTCCCTCCCTTCGGTAATTATTCTATTACGAAAGGAGAGTGCATTGGTATCTGCAATAATTTGTCTTTATCATCCCTTTCATTGGTAGTATAATTATCCAATATGAAAAAATGTTGATTAACATTTGAATCAATGTCCTCTGGCATTTTTGCGGACATTTATTTCTTTGGACATCGACAAATCAAGCCCCGTTTCAGTTGAATCACAGTTGGAAAAGCTCATTTCTCAAAATTAAACAAATAAAATAGAATTTCCTTGTCGGTCAAGGAGAATTTGACCAGCTTTATCCTCGAATACGCAGGTGCAAAAGGCATTCGTGATGATAACAGTGCCTTATTTGGGTATTATCCTACCGCCGAATTTCCAACGAAAGTTCATTCCTCGATGAAATTGAAGTTTGCGAGCAGGCGGCGGCACTTCATTATAAATCCGCATTTCAAATCCAGAAAAAATGGTTGACCGTTCCGATATGGTTATTGCTGTACATCGAACATTCATCCGGCGGCGCTTATCAGACCTTTCGGTATGTGCAAAAGTCTGGAAAGAAATACATCAATATAGCTGCGGAATCAGAGGGGTTCCGCTAAAAATGCGCAGGGGGAACAATGAGCGAAAAATCCCTGCTGTTGATGATTGTGTTAGTCTTGCCGGAACGCTGCGGGCAAAAATCCGATGGAATCCGGGGGAATCCCCCTGCATAAAACCGGCCGGTGTATAGTTGCGCCCTTACTCCGCCGTAAAACCATGGGTTCCCCGGCTACCCTCCGTTTCACGCTCTCCGCAACAGCTTCCTTCATACCAGTTTGGGAAAATGCCTGTTTCAGAATGTCCATCACATCATCGTCCGTCAGCACTTCCGGCCTTATCAGGAAACTTTCCAGCATTGCCCCTCTGGTACAGAGCCGGTGCGTCCGTTCCTTCCGGGTAAGCTGCTTCATCTGGTGTTCCAGTATCTTTTTCTTCATGCTGCGCCCGCCGCAGTCTGGCTTCGCCTTGGGCAAGCTGCCGGTTGAGCTTTTCCAGCTTTTCATTCATCACGGTAGCCCTCCTTTTGGGGAGCAGCGTGTAAATGCGGTTCGGTTCTCCCACGCCCCGGCGCACCCGCAGGATCAGTCCGGCGTCCTCCAATTCTTTTAAGGAACGCTTGACGGTCACGGAGCTGCGGGACAAGGCCGCTGCCAGCTCCACAATGGGGAAACGGACAAACAGTATCCCGTTGGTATCCTCCCCACCTTCCGCAAGGGTGGCATCCAGCAGTCGGGCATACATGATTTTTGCGGTGCTGCTGATCGGCAGCCGGAGCATTGCGGCGGGTAGCGGCATACAAGGCGGCAGAACCGTGTCTGCGCTCATAAATTCAAATTCCATTTAACTGATTTTCTCCTTTCGCTTGGCTCGTTTTGACAGGTAATGGGGGCAGTCTATCACGACAGCCCGGAAACTCTGCTTGCACTTATGCTGGCACTTCCGGCACAGGTCGTTGTAGGCCACACGCCCCCGGTCATTGAGGAAGAAGGAAAGCTCCAACTTCCGTTTCTTGCTCATTCTCGGCATAGTGCCTCCTATCATGGAAAATCCGCCCATTTCAGCCGTAACAACAGGAACAGGCGGATAAAGGTTTTTGGTGTCATGTTTCGGGGCGATTTTCAAGGAAAATACGGCCATAGAGCCGCTTTGAAATGCCCCATAGTATTACGGACGGGGCAGACTACACCCCGTCGATTCGTCGTGTTTGGGTAGCGTTTTGGTATCAGTTCTGCCGGGTTGTCCCTGCTGTCGTTCCTGCCCCTGAATCTCACAGCGGCGTTTCGTTCCCGTTGGTACGCTCGCTGCGGTCAAGGTTCCTCCATTTCCTTGCCGCAGGTCGTTGCGCTACATCGCCGGGGAGCATATCCCATCAGGCCGGTCATTCGATTGGAAATAATCCATCGATGAACTGACTTAATCATAGCTCATTTTTGACCCTTTCCCGTATGTCCAGAAAATAGGAAAACCGCCCCAAAATCGAAAAAATTCCACGATTTCGGAACGGTATGGTATAATGGTTATAACATGCTCAAAAACCACAGGGAAGGGAGCGAACCGATGAAAACCATGTTTTCCGTACAGGAACGCCTGAAAGATTTACGGGTGGAAAAGGGCTTGAATCTGGAAGAACTGGCGGAAAAAACCGGCATTTCAAAATCAGCCCTCGGCAGTTATGAAAACGAAGAAACGACGAAACAAGGAAATTAATCACGGCAACCTTATGAAGCTGGCAGACTTTTATCAGGTGTCGGTTGACTATCTGTTTTGGCCGGACCAAAATCGGAGATATGAAAACACCCCGATAGAAGAATTACATTTGACCGATGAAGTCGTGGAACTGCTGAAAAGTGAACGCTTCAATAACCGGCTGCTGTGTGAGATTATCTCCCATGAAAAATTTAAGGAATTGCTGGCAGACGCAGAAATCTATGTGGACGGGATAGCAACCATGCACTTCCATGACACAAACAGCTCACTGGCTGCTTTACGGGCTATGGTACTGGAAGAACACCCCGAAGCTGCGGCAGACCGGGCAATCAAAGTGTTGGAAGCCTGTCAGATAGAGGCAGCAGTTTTGTTCTTCCATGTGACGCACAAACCATGGGACGTCATTCTCCATGATATACGCAAGGCGCACGAAAATGACAGCGAACGTGCGCCGGATACCACGCCTGCCGATGAACTTATACGGGAAGTACAAAAGGCCATGCAATCTCCGGGGGACAGGGTTCAGCAATGCACGGAGATATTCTGCAAGGCGTTCCGGCTCAAATACAAGCGGCTCTCACAAGAGGAACGAAGCCTTTTGAAAAAAAAGCTGTTCAAAAATCCCCGCTGATAAAACAGTCTGGTATGAACTTCCGGCGCAGGCCGTGGAAATAAAAACAGCCGTTGTAGGATTTTGTTCCTACAGCGGCTGTTTTTATTTATGAATCTTCTCCAACAAAAGACAGGATATTTTCATCAGTTTGTAATGTAATTGTTGCGCTTTCTGAATCATCAGAATAAACTCTTGTTCCATATACGCCTGTAACAGGCTCCTCTAAATTTTCAAAAGTTAATCCGAGTTTCGAAGAAGAATTGTCAATCTTTTCAAGCGAATATGTACCTGTCCATTCTTGTTTATGAGTGTTATCTGTTAAGATAAAACTTTTTTCTTCAAAACTCAATGTCAAATCCAATACTGGTATGTCATCATGCACTGAACCTGAGAATAACATATTACCATCTAAATCAGTAATAAATTCTAAAGAACCAGTTATATGATGATACCGACCGAGTTTGGGAAGAATCACACGAACATAAGCCTACACACATAAAAAAACATACGCATATTGCCAATAACCGTTTCATTTTACCTATTACCAACCTTAATTCACAACTGTTTTGCATTTAATTAGGGAAGTGTCACAGGGTAAGAAATAGCGAAAGCTCCACCGCCTGCCAAGGCATTATTAGCGGTAGCAACACCAAAACAGAAACCGTTCCCTTATCTCCGCTATTACCTGTTCTTCCAGTATCCACATCAGTTTCGATTGTTTCTTCACCGTCGGCTAATTCTGCAAATGCCGTATTGGTGGATTTTTGTTCATAAGCACATTAACTGTACCAGTCATACCAGTGAACTCCGGTTTTGGAGATTCATACCACGGTACATACAACTTCACATGAACTTGAATCCCATCATCCTCATCATAAGTTGCATAAGAGTTAATACGAACATTAGCGACTGCTCTTTTGGTGACACCATCGGAAATCATAACATCGGTTAAGTATCCGTCATATTCTCCAATGACTACCGGCTGTTGAGTATCCGTTATTTCCGTTGTTGTTTCCGCTGCAAAAGCAGGAACCGCACTCACAGAAAAAATTCTACAAAACGCTACCAACGAGGTAAACAATCTTTTACTAAATTTTTTCATAAACAATGCTCCTTTCTAAAATGACCAGAACCTACATTTTTTGTATTCAGTTATTGGCAATATGCTACTAACCTGCAAGCACACTCTCAAATCATAAAATGTTTCAAATGTACTTGTTTTATTTTATGATAGCACTTATTTACATTGGGTACAATAGAAAATATACACCATTAAAATTTAATTTTTTGTGCAAATCGAATCAAATATAAAATTATATCGCTTTAGATATTGTCCTGTTCTAATTTAATCACATTCATAATACCACAATTCAAGGCTTCACAAATGCGAACCAGCGTTTCCATGCTGATATTCTTTCCCTTGCCCATGTTGGCAATCATATTTGTGGTAAGACCGGCGGCAAGCCGCAAATCCTCTTTCCTCATGCCACGCTCTTTCAGTGTGTTCCATAGTGGCTGATAACTAATGTGCATAGGCTTCCCGCCTTTCTTTCCATCGTCAAGTGTTTTATACCCATTATAGCAGAAATCTTGCGTTTCCACAATATTTCTTGACTACACCGCCGGTTCCGTCTGGATTGTGCTTTTCCTTTCTCCGCTTTTATTACATCTAATTAGCCATGAGCTGCTTCATGCCCTGGGACTTGGAGCCCGGGTTATCCGAGCCGTAGCCCTCCAGCAGATTGACCACGCCCCACACGCCAAGGCCAGCACCGAGAGCAATAACGAGGGTCTGTAAAGTGTCGATTGCAGATGAGAAAAATGCCATATAAGCCTCCATTTCTCCGGGATTTTCCCTGTAACAAAAAAGCCGCCCATGCAGGCGGCAGGTTACAAACTTCGGGACACTTTGTCTCGAAGCGTTTATGCAAAGGCGTCTGGATCGTCGATGTCATCATAGTTGAGGATGTCCTCGTCCTCTTCCGTGAGTGCATCGTCCGGCACAGCCACCTCATACATCGTACACACCTCGTTCAGCCCGGGCCGCCTGCGGCGGTTAATGAGCCTGTCGAGGTCAAAAGCGTTTTTCTGTTTATCGGCCTCCGCTGTATAACGGTAGTTCGGATGCCGTTTCAGATCATACTTGGGAGAGAAGAACGGGGGCAGGCCCCGAAGCTGCAAAATACATTTATCTCCCGGCATGGTTGCAAGCTCGGCTGGGGTCATTAGTTCCCGGCCCAGCCGCTGGGTGTTTTGGCTGTAGCTTTCCGACTGACCACGGGAGCGGCTGTCAGTCTGCATACTGATTGTGGCTTTTCCCAGCCAGTTCTCGGATATTTCCTTGATGGTGCTGGCTTCGCGGCCACCGAGGAACACCACGCTATCCATGTTGCCGAGGATTGTCTCGGCGTGCTTATCGTAAATGGCCTTGCACTGTGCCAACTGCTGATACAACAGGCACAGACTTACCTCACGGGAGCGGATGACCGCGACCAGCTTTTCGAGCTGGGGCACCTGTCCCGTGTTGGCTGCCTCGTCCCACAGCACCCGTACATGGTGCGGCAGGCGGCCACCGTGAACATTGTCCGCCCGTTCACACAGGAGGTTGAACATCTGCGAAAAAGCAAGCGCCACTAAAAAGTTGTAGGTCTGCGTGGTATCGGAAATGATGAAGAATACCGCTGTTTTCCGATCTCCGATGCGGTCAAACTCCAATTCGTCATAGGCCATGACTTCACGAAGCTGCGGGATGTCAAAGGGAGCCAGCCGCGCACCGCAGGAAATCAAAATGCTTTTTGCCGTCTTGCCGCTGGCCAATTTGTACTTTTTATACTGTTTGACCGCGAAGCAATCCGGCTTACGCTTTTCGAGCCCGGCAAACATATAGTCCACCGCGTTCATAAAATCCTCGTCATCCTCCTTGACCTCCATACCGGAAATCATATCCACAAGGGTGTTCATGTTCCGATCCTCGGCAGGCCCCTCGAAAATGATGTAGGCAATCAGGGCGCAGTACAAAAGCGTTTCCGATTTTGTCCAGAATGGATCGCCTTCCTTGCCTTCGCCCTTGGTGTTGGAAATCAGAGCATCCACGAATTTCAGAATATCGGCCTCGTTGCGGATATATGCCAGCGGGTTATATTGCATGGATTTTGAAAAATCTATGCTGTTGAACACCTTGATTTTGTACCCGCGTTTTTGCAGAAAACCCCCGACCTGTCCCAGCACACCGCCTTTCGGATCGACCACCACATAAGAGGAATGAGCCTGTAAAAGCTGGGGCGTAAGCCAGAAGCGGGTTTTGCCGGAGCCGGACGAGCCGATAATACAGCAATTCAGGTTTCGGGCATTTGCGGGGATTTTCGGACGGGTATTCATCGTGAGAAACTCTGTCCCGGTCAAAATCACGTTGTTTTCAAACTTCGGATACAAACGGTTTGATGTCTTTTTCCGTTCCCCACCGGGCGCTGCCGTATTCTGCATCCCGCCGAAACTTCTTAGCGTTCTTGCTTTTGAAATAGATCAGCAGCCGGAAACCAACGCTCCTACAATACCGACAAGCCAATCCAGCGGAGCAAGACCGGGTGCAAAGTCAGCAAAGGCCGGGCCAATCGTCTGGCCCAGCCCGATGAGCTTATGTGCAAAATCGTTACCCGCCGCCAGCCGGTAGGCTGTCCCCAGCTTGAGGAACGCCCACAGGATGAACAGATAGGGAATGTTTGGAATCAGATATTTTCTAATCTTATCTGTCCTCATGGGCCACCTCCTTTGCACGTTCTTTCTGCTTCGGCTTTTCTTTGGAAAGCTGATCTGCCGCCTGTTTCAGTTGTTCCCGGATGGGAACACGGTTCGATTTTTGCTTTGCCTAACACCTTCCGGGAATACTCAGAAAAGCAGGCGGTCATTGCGTCTGCCTGTCCAGCCTTGAAAAACAACAGATATTTGTCCGATCCGGTTTTATAAAACGCATAGTCCACATTCCACTTCCGGGCCACGCGGTCAAATGCCTTCGTATCCCCGGATAGCTCAATGCTGTTTGTGGCTGTGCCGTGGGCCATGAGCTTTCGCACACTTTGTTTGCCATGCGGTACTTGCCTTCCACGGTATGCCTTGCGGATCTTCCGGCCCACCATGCCCAGCACATACGCCAGTCCCCGCGCTGTCAGCTTGGTTGTTTTTACAGATATGGCTATCGTGCGCCGGGAAATATCTTCATCAATCAGTTACACCGCCTCCTTCCTTGGGACAATTTGTCTCGAAGTGCCATCACCGATCTCCACGGTCTTTTTTTTCTGCATTTGACGGTAGCCCTCCAAAGAGGAACCGTCTATGATTTCCTGATAAGCCGCCATCTGCTCCCGGATCGAGAACTTCGGGAAAGAGAACACCTTATGTTCCTTGGGAATATCCTGCAAGCCGTGATACACTCACGAAATGATCGCTTTCTTTGACAACATAGCCGCCCGGGGCAAAATGGCCGTTTTCGTGGATGCAGGCATCCCGGCCATACGCCTCATAATCGAAATACGGTTTTACCTGATCCGGCACATCCAACATTTCCAGATCGTCCACATAAATACGCCCCAGCGTTTCCTCATCGGATACGCCGGGGTAAAAGCCGTAACAGTCCAGATTTTGTGTCAGATTGATGATGTCCCGCACCGAAGAACAGTGATCGCCGCTGTCGAGGACGGCCTCCAGTGTTTCCAGCTCCGATGAGGTAAGCTCGGAAAGCAGGCAGGCCAGATGATTAAGCTCGTCCAGATTTTCATACTCGCTCAAATGGTCATAGAGCCCCAGCACATCCCCATCGAAAGAGGTAATAAAAATTTCCTGATAGCGGACGCCATCCACGCCGATCCGTTTCAAAAGAGCCTCCACCTCCTGGGCGGTTGTGGGAAATTTCAGTGTTTCACCCACAAGCTGGCCCTCGCTGTACCTTCCGGCGTTGGTAACGTAGGCTTCAAACAGGGTTGCCATTAGCGGTGGCCCTGTCCCTTGACGGTCAGGATGCCCTCAAGGGTTGTTGCCGTAATTCCCAGCCGCTGGGCCACGGCAATATCATTTTTCATGGCTTCGGTCATACTGTGCCCGCAAACAACCAGCACATGAGAACGGCGGAGCAGGTCACGGCTCATGTCGATGCCGCTTTTATGCTCCTCGGGAACAGCATCATTGAGAAACAGGGGCAAGTACAGGGGCGGGCAAATAGGAGAAAAGCCTGCCTCATACACGGTACGGCAATACTGCGCCGCCAGTTCTGCGTTTTCGCTATCGCCGCCGAGCCATGCAGCGGTGATATAAGCAAGGGGTCGTTTCATCGTTCATACCTCCGATATTTTAATAAGAAAGTTCAACCCAAACCCCACGCCCTTTCCCAGTCTTGGGAAAGGGGGCGGCTCTGGAGGATATACCCCCGCCGCTTGCCGGGGAAATAGCACAGCCGGGGCAGACCGTCAAGGGCGAGCCGCCGAAAACGGCGGTGCGCTGCACCCTTGACGGCCCATTCCCGGCTGTACTAAAAACAGGCGGCGACGGGGGGTATATATACCACCAGAGCCTCTGCGCGAGGGCGGGGCCCTCGGGACAAAGTGTCTTGAAGTTGTTACTTGTCAAGTTCCTGCTTTTTCGGGGCTTTTGCCAGCTCCGGCGGCTGTTTTTCTTTCCAGTCATCCAGCAGGGACATAATCTGTTCTTTCATTTTGGCGGGAGTGACCTCCTTGCCAAAATACTTTTCCAGTTCCGCAGTAGAAATAATCACGCCTCGATCCTCCTTTTTCTGTTCTGATAAGATACCGTCAATGACATCGCCGTTGAGCTTGCCTTCCTTATCCAGCTCCCGGAGCCGTTTGGCCTGGGCCAGCGAGGGCGAAGCCTGCTCCCCGTCAATGGAAACAGCAATAAGCCTCTGATTTTTCGGTTTGATGTAGGAAAGCTCCACGGCAGGCATAAAGCCCATCTTTTTATCGTCTACCTTATCCAGAAGCTCCGGCACAAGAGAATTGAGCCGCAAGTAGCGCATGACCTTTTTATAGTTCATCTCATGCGCCTCGCCCACAATCTCAACCGAGCGTTTTCCAACATCGCCTTCCGCAACGCCTTTCAGCCGCCCGCCCTGATGCTTGATGTCCTCAACTTCGAGTTCCAGCAGCGCGGCCAATTCACTGGGGAGCATCCCGTCACGCTGTTTGTTGCTGTCCTTCATGGCCTGTACCGCTTCGTGGTCGGTCATTTCACGGACAATAAAGGGCATTTCCTCCAGCCCCGCCAGTTCACTGCCGTGTGTACGGCGATGGCCCGCTACAATTTCATAGCCATTTCCGTCTTTTTCCGGGCGGGCAAGACCGGGAACCATTACACCGTTTACGCGGATAGAAGCAACGATTTCCTGCATCTTCGCATCGTCCCGTACCTTAAAGGGGTGCGGACGGCCATCTCAAAGCCGAAGCTGTTAGAATGGGAGAGTAAATGGCCTGACCCATATCACCTTGGGCCAACCCGCCCGTCGAGGAGTCCGTCAGCCGCCTCTCTCATTCGCAGCATTCGATTTGCGCAGGTAGAGCCACCTTGTGCGCTCGCGTCACTCAGGAGATTGAACAGGCAATGAGTAAAGAGCGGAACGCCATATCCAATCAGAAGGAGGAGCAATATGAACGCAGTTGGGATCGATGTTTCCAAAGGGAAAAGCATGGTGGCTGCCCTGCGGCCAATGGGTGAAGTGGCGTTGCTGCCACAGGAATTTCTCCACACCGAGGTCGGTCTGGAGCAGATGGCCTACGCCATCATCGCGCTGGGGGAAGATACCCGCGTCATCATGGAGGCCACCGGACGCTACCACGAGCCGGTCGCGGCGGCGTTGCATGAGTACGGCATTTATGTCTGCGTCCTGAATCCGCTGTTCATCAAGCAGAGCGGGGGCGGTTCCATTCGCAAGGTCAAAACCGATAAGGCAGACGCCATGAAAATCGCCAAGTACGGTCTTGACAACTGGGTGGATCTGCGGGAATATACTCCCATGGACACGGTAAGGCAACAACTGAAGCTGTGCAGCCGCCAGTATAACCTCTACATGAAAACGGTGGTATCGCTGCAAAACAATCTCATTTCATTGACCGACAAGACCTTTCCCGGTGTGAACGAACTGTTCTCCAGCCCAGAACGCGCCGACGGTCACCAGAAATGGGTGGACTTTGTCATGACCTTCTATCACTGCGACTGCATCTGCCGCGTCAGTGAGAATGCGTTTGCCGAGCGCTACCAGAAGTGGTGCAAGCGCAAGGGCTACCATTTCAGCGCGGAAAAGGCGCAGGATGTTTATCTCGGGAGCTGCGGTCATTTCACCACGCTGCCGAAGAACGACAACACGAAATTGCTCATTACGACTGCTGCCCAGCAACTGCTTGCAGGCAAGATGACGCTGGCCGCCTTGCGCACTGAAATGACACGCCTTGCCAAGCAATTGCCGGAGTATGATATCGTGCGTGCCATGTACGGTGTGGGCGAGACGACTGCCGTGCAGCTCATGGCGGAGATCGGCGACGTGCGCCGTTTTCCGCGCCGCAGCTCCATCGTCGGTTTCGCGGGTGTTGATCCGGCTGTAGACCAGTCCGGCAAGCACAGCGCCAAGAGCGTACCTACGACCAAGCGCGGCTCTCCGCATCTTCGGAAAACGCTGTACCAAATCGTCTGCACTTACCTAAAGAAGTCTCCTGTAGATGAGCCTGTGTACCAGTTCCTCGACAAGAAACGCAGCGAGGGCAAGCCTTATTTCGTCTACATGACAGCCGCGCAGAACAAGTTCCTGCGCATCTACTATGCCCGTGTGAAAGAGTGCCTGGAGGCTTTTGACGCACAGCAGGACACCTCACAAAGATAAATCAGATTGATACTTTATCCCGGCTGGCGAAGCTTTTTCTCCAGCCTGTTTTGTTATGCCCTTTTTCAGTCGCGCAAATTTTGCGGGACTTTTTTCATTTCAGCTATTGACTTTAAACGCCGGAGGTAAAAAGAAATGATTTTTGTTGGTATCGATGTTGCAAAGGACAAGCACGATTGCTTTATCCTCAACTCGGAAGGAACTGTCTTGGCAGATGTATTTACCATTGCCAATAACCGCATCGGTTTTGAGACGCTTCTTTCAAGAATCCAAAGCTGTTCCCAAGGTGAAAGCAAAATAAAAGTAGGGCTTGAAGCCACAGGACATTACAGCTACAATCTGCTGGGGTTTCTTTTAGACAGCGGCCTGGCAACCTATGTCATTAACCCTCTGCACACGAACCTCTACCGGAAAAGTCTCAGCCTGCGAAGAACCAAAACAGATCGGATAGACGCGCGTACCATTGCAATGATGCTCATGTCTGATGTGGACCTCAAGTCCTACTCAAATACAGCATACCACAATGAAGAGCTAAAGTCACTAACCAGATACAGATTTGATAAGGTAAAAGAGCGCGCCAAGCTGAAAAGCTCCGTTGCGCGGTTAGTGAATTCTATTTCCGGAGCTCGAAAAGCTGGTTTCAAGCCTGCACATCGCTGTTGTATACGCACTGCTGAGCAACTATCCGGGTGCAAGCTATATCGCAAACGCCAATACTGAAGAACTCGCTGAGATTCTTTGCACCGCCTCTAAAGGTCGTTATACCAAGTCTAAAACCGCGGAAATCCAAGTAGCCGCAGGGGTCTCCATTGGCTCGAAAATGCCTGCTAAGTCTATGGAGTTGAAACACACGATTGCTCTCATCCGCGAGCTGGACAAAGAAATTTCTGAGGTAGAATCCGCAATTGACAAGATTACATCTCAGATGGATTCTCCCATCTTTACAATCCCCGGTATTGGCCGACATATGGGTGCAATGATTCTTGCTGAAGTTGGAGATTTTTCCAATTTTGCAAGCGCAGACAAGCTGCTGGCTTATGCTGGACTCTCTCCATCTACATATCAGTCAGGGCAACTGCAAAACTGTTATGCTCACATGGAAAAGCGTGGCTCCAGATATTTGCGATATGCTCTTTTCAATGCCGCCAAATATGTTTGCCTTTGGTGTCCTACATTCTCGGCCTATCTTGAAAAGAAGCGTTCTGAGGGAAAGCATTACAATGTTGCCATCTCTCATGCTGCTAAAAAGCTGGTAAGGCTTATTTTTGCTATGCAGCGTTCTGGGAAAGCCTTCTTAGCTGATTATTAAGCGTGCGATTTTATACGGAGCGAGTATCCGACAACGGATGCTCTTGTTTGCTATACCAATTTTCACCACCTTAAAATTCCTCTCGAAAATTTTGTTTTGGGGCTTGACTTTTAATAGTTAGTCTTTCCGTCTATCCACGCAAAAAAGCCGCCCGTTTTTCATGCCGGACGGCTTTTTGCGTAATGTGATAGATCAAATATTATTTTTTCTGGTTTGTAGGCTCCGAAAAGCCTTGTATTTACAGTGTTCCTAATAGGAAGTAATCATATGGATATTATGTATGTACTCCGTGCGTATTATCGGTCAGCACCCACTTGACTTGCCCGATCCGTCGCCGTATAATCAGGACAAATTTCAACTGCAAAGGAGCAAGCGCATGAATAAGACCAACACTCCGTTCCGTTACGACTACGTCGGCAGCTTCCTGCGCCCCGCGGCACTCAAGCAGGCGCGCGCCGACTTTCAGAGCGGCAGGATCGACGCCGCAGCGCTCAAAGCCGTGGAGGACGACGCCATCCGCGATCTCGTCGCCAAGCAGAAAGCGGCGGGTTACCACGTCATCACCGATGGTGAGTTCCGCCGCGCAACTTGGCACCTCGATTTCATGTGGGGCTTCCACGGCGTCGGCCACACACCGACCAAGACTGGCCTTCCGTTCCAGGGCGAGGCCGCGATGCTTGACGACACCTATCTTACGGGAAAGGTGAGCGTGGACGAGCATCCCTTTGTCGAACACTTCCGATTTGTCAAGGCGCTCGAAGATGAGAACACCGTCGCCAAGCTGACCATTCCCGCGCCTGCGCAGTTTTTTGGAACAGATGGTCATGCCCTTTGCCATGGAGAATACAAAGAGATTCTACCCCTCCGTGCAGGAGCTGATGGATGACCTCGCCGCGGGCTACCGCAGGGTCATTGCGGATGTGTACGCCGCAGGCTGCCGCAATCTCCAATTTGACGATTGCAGCTGGGGGATGCTGGTCGACCCGCGCGCCTGCATGATCTTCGATACCGATGCCAAGGGTCTCGAGGAGATCAAGGAGCAGATGTTGACCGTCAACAACATGGCGATCAGCGGTAAGCCGGACGACCTTGTTATCAATACGCATGTCTGCCGCGGCAACTTCCACTCGACCTATGCCAGCTCCGGCGCGTATGACAGCGTAGCGAAAACGCTGCTTGCGCGTGAGAATGTCAATGCCTATTACCTCGAGTTTGACGACGCGCGCAGCGGCGGCTTCGAGCCGTTGGCCTCTGTGAGTGGAGAGAAGAAGGTCGTGCTCGGTCTTGTGACGACCAAACGCCCCGAGCTGGAAAACAAGGACGCGGTCATCGCGCGCATCCACGAGGCGGCAAAGCACCTGCCGCTCGACCGCCTGTGCCTGAGTCCGCAGTGCGGCTTCGCCAGCTGTGAGATCGGCAACAAGCTGACGGAAGCGCAGCAGTGGGCCAAGCTCGCGCTGGTCAAGGAGATCGCCGAGGAGGTCTGGGGTTGAGCAAAATACCGTTGGGCAGGCCGCGCGGGCAGATGTCGGAATCCATGCTGACGGCGGCGTTCATCATTCTCTCCGGCGGCCTGCAGGACGCCTATACCTATCTCTGCCGCGGCAAGGTGTTTGCCAACGCGCAGACGGGCAACATCGTGCTCTTCAGCGCCTATCTCTTCGACGGCGACTGGGCGCACAGCCGGCGCTATCTTGTGCCGGTGCTCTCGTTCATGCTGGGTATTTTCGTGGCTGAGTGTATTCATCGGCATTTCAAGCACATGGAGAGGGTACACTGGCGGCAGCTCATTCTTTTGGCGGAGGGCAGGTCATCGTGTTTACAGTGCCGGGGCTTCCACCTGGGTTTGTATTCCTGCTTCCATCGTTTCTTCCACATCCTGCTGACCACTGCCGACATAGCCAATGCCGTTGTAGTAGATCTCCACGGTCTGGGGCGCGTGTTTAGACCACTTTACCTCTTTCTCGTGAACCACGATCTTCTCAATGAACAGCCGCAGCAGCTCCGGCGTCAGCTCCGTGATATCTGTGTACCGCTTCGCCTTATCAAGGAAGCTGTCCGTCCCGCTCACCGTTTCCCGCAGACTGGATTTCATTCTCTTTCTGTGGGATTCCGGCTGTGATGCGGCTCTGTTCTTCCGTGTAGCTGCCGGAGAGCATTTGGAACTGCTCTGTGGTGATACGGCCCAGCACGCTATCCTCATACAGCTTCTTGAAGATGGTGTCCAATTCCATTTTCCGCTTCCGCATGGCGGCCAGTTCCCTCTCCTGCCTGCGGATTTCCCGCTGAAGCTCGGCGGACTGCTTGCTGCCAATGTAGGCGGCGAACTTTTCCGGATGTTCCCGTGCCATGGCCGTTACTCTCCGTAAGTCCTCCAGCACCACTTCATCCAGAACGCACTCTCGAATATAGTGGCCCGTACAGGCTTCTCCATCCTTCTTGTAGGTGCGGCAGGTAAAGTGATTGTAGCTGGCGGACATGGTATGTGCCCGGTGCAGCACCATGTTGGAGCCGCAGTCGGCACAGAACACAAGACCGGAGTACTTGTTCTGTTCTTCCATCTTGGTCAGACGGCGCTTGTTCTTACGGACTCTCTGTACCACGTCCCAGACCTCCCGCGTAATGATGGCGGGATGGGTGTTCTCAAAGACCAGGCATTCCTCTCTTGGATGTTCGACCCGCCGCTTGTCCTTGTAGGATCTGCTGCTGTGCTTCATGTTGACGGTGTTGCCCAGATAGATTTCGTTCTCCAGCATATCCGCCACAGTATCCCCAGACCAGTGATATGGGCGTTGTGTATCCAGCCCCACGTGCGTGATGCCGTACTTGCTGTAGGCGTACATGGTAGGCGTCAGGATCTGCTCTTTCTTGAGAATGCTGGCAATTTGGCTGGGGCCGCTGCCGCCGGCGCACATAGCAAAGATCCTGCGGACGATGGCTGCCGCCTCCTCATCCACGATTAGTTTTTTCGTGTCCGGGTCCTTTCGGTAGCCATAGGGCGCTCTGGTCCCCAGCCGTTCGCCCCGTTCCGCTTTGGCCTTCAGAACCGCACGGATCTTCCGGCTGGTGTCCCGAATAAACCACTCATTGAACAAATTTTTGAACGGCATGAGGTCATTGCTCTCGCTGCTGTCGGTGTCCACATTGTCATTGATGGCGATGTAGCGGACGCCGAACATGGGGAATCGTTCCTCGATGTAGAGTCCCGTGTGGAGCTGATTTCTACCGAGGCGGCTGAGATCCTTGGTCACGATGATCCCAATCTCGCCGTTTTCCATGTCTGAGATCATCTGCTGGAACGCCGGTCTTTGGAAGTTTCCTCCCGAAAAACCGTCATCCACATAAAAGCAGGGGCTGGGGAAATGGTGATCTTCCGCGAACTTCCGTAAGATAGATTTTTGATTCTGGATCGAGTTGGAATCGCCCTCTATCCCATCGTCCTGGCTGAGACGGCAGTAAAGAGCGGTTTTCCTGATTTGGTTTGACTGATTCATACAGTCCTCCTTTTCTTTGTCAAACCGTTCAGAGCATTGCGACACCACAATACCCCGAACGGTCTGAAATGTCCAGCACTTTACGCGCACAGCTTTCCCTGCCGGAAATCCAGTTCCGCCAGGGCTTTCAGTTTGTCCTCCACGGTTTCGCTGCCATGCCGGGGAAACACGGAGATGACCCGAATCTCCCGCCCGCAGGCTGTCTGCGTCCGCTCCACGGTGATATGCTCCTTATCGATGGTGATATTGGCTTTTTGCTCTATAGGCTCTCCTTTTGTTTACTGGTTTTGCCCACACGCCGCCTGTGGGGGCCTCTGCCGGAGGGGACGGGCAGGGACGCTGCCCGGTGCGGAAGAACGCCGCACGGTGCGGCACAGGGCGAACGGGCGGGTGTTTACTGCCCGTCCTTGTGGCTCAGATCATGGTGTGCGTTTATGTGGTAGGCCTGTTCGAGAATGTGTTCCAGCAGGAAACGGATTCTGTCCGCCGCCTCCCGGTCCAGTTCCTTTGCGCGGGGATTCCGCAGAATCTGGCGGATATTGGAGTCGATCTTGTTGACTTCCTCGTGGAGCCGAAACCTGATCCGGCTGGGTCTTTCCACGATCTCGCTCTCTGCAATGAGCTTGCGGAAATAGGTGGTGACCGGCAGGCGGGTCAGTTCCCGATAGCGTTCCAGCCTTTGAAATTGTTCCTCTGTCATCCGGACAGAGATGCTTTTGCTGTTGTCCCGCAGTTTCCCTCTGGGAAGCGGCTTTTTGCGCTTACGGCGCATGGATGAATCCCTCCTTCCTGACCTCGTATGCTGCCTGGGCAATGTCCTTCAAACAGTCGAGCGCTTGCCGGAGCCCCTCTGCCGTGCCATATCCGCTATTGAAGGCACGAGCCACGGTGTTGATCTCCCGCCCCTTCTGATTGAGCAGGCAGAGAAAGTCCGACATGATGCCGTTCCGACTGATGATGGGACGATTGCCGGCGAGCTGCTCCATAAGCCATGCGTTGGCAGACAGCCCTGCCGCCCTGCTTCGTTCCATGAGCCGGTTGTATTCTTTGGCACTCATGCGGACGCAGGTCCGATGTGTCTGTTTGTTCATAAGCTACCTCCAGACCGCTTCCGGCAATGTTGCCGAAAGCGGTTTTCTGTTTTTTCAGATACCCCCTCACTACCCCTCCCGAAAAAACAGCGTGGTGAATAACAAAAAATCCAAAAATTTTGCAAAAAAAATTGAAATCCAGGGTGTGCAATAGACACCCTCGCCGTCCAATCAAGGGTGTCTTATTGACACCCAAGGTGAAAAAAATCGGCAGACAGACCCTTGTAAAGTCTGTCTGCCGATGGTAACATACCGCAAATCGAAGAAGGAGGCTCGGAACATGATGTATGCTGTTTTATCATTGGGGCTGGCGCTGTTGGGAGGGGTTATCCGTCTGGCGCAGGTGTTACGGCTGTCCGTACCGCTGCTGTACGGGGCATTGGTTATCACAGTATTCCGCCCGTGGTATCTGGTCCATACCGCTCTGGCGGACGGCATTTTCCTTGTGCTGGTGGGTCTTGCGGCGCTGTCATGGGTGGTGACGCTGATTCGAGCGGTGCGGGAGACGATCTGGTAAAGTAAGGGTTGGCAAGATTGCCAACCCTTACTTTCAGACAACCTTGTCAAAAAGTCTGACCGGGTTCGGTGAATTCACCGAACCCTGTTTTCAGCGTCTACCGCTTTTGACAATGTTGTCTGAAGCGCTTTAGGGCAGTCCGCTGTGATTGGGTTTGGCAATGAGCCGAACCTGGTTTTTGCACTCACTTTCCGGCAATGCTGCCGAGAAGTTCCCGCCCGCAGGCGGCATGGGGGACTGGGGATTTCCCCAGCAAGCAGTATTTTGACATCAAAATGCGATGCTTGCGCCAACGCCGCCACAGGCGGCAGGGGCTATGTGGTGCTGTGGCCCCCTTATTTACGCTACTGAGTTTCTATGAACAGTGATCCTTGTTCTACCCCAACATCTGCGTCTGCTCGGGTTAATAAACAACCGATTTATTGGAAAGCAGTTGCCGTGCTTGCCGCTAACGCGCTCCCCCGGAAACCCCGCAAATAACGGAGGCAACGCTGGTTATCTCGCTACTTTATTATATTATAGGTTGCGAAGAGTCGTCTTATGGCTTATTATGTTTCAAGTTAAACCCGCAAATTTGAACGAGGTTCATGATTGAATTGTGCCCAATATGCAACCTTTTTCAATTTTTCCTGAGTAGATAAGTGAAGGGCCCTTTCAATGTGCAAGGAGGTGTATGAATGGACGACAAAAGTATCGTATGGTCAAACAGCAAAACGTGAAGCTGGCACATTTGCAGTATTTGATGTAACGTTTAACATATATAGCTAAGACGGAAGGGTGGTTTGAATTATGCCAAATATCCTTGTGGTTGAGGACGATGAAAACCTGAATCGTGGAATCACTTTTTCACTGAAAAAATCCGGATATGAGGTTTTTTCAGCAGAATCAGTGAAAAAAGCGAAAAGAATTGCAAGTGATCATAATGTGGATGTTGCCATTTGTGATGTGAATCTTCCGGATGGAAACGGATTAGAGCTTGTCAGATGGATGCGGAATTGTCAAAATGTATATATTATCTGTCTTACCGCGTTGGATCAGGAGACAGATCAGGTCATGGGATATGAAGCCGGTGCGGACGATTATATGACGAAACCGTTCAGCCTTTCCGTACTTCTTCTGAAAATCGAGGCTCATTTCCGCCGCAGAAAGAATGAACCCGGAACTCCAAAAATTCATTCAAAGGATATCGTGTTTATCCCCGGAGAGATGAGGGCGTTCGTAAAGGAAAGAGAAATAAGCCTTACGAAGAATGAACTGAAAATGCTGTCCTTTTTTCTTCAAAACCCGAAACAGATTCTTTCAAAAACACAGCTGTTAGAAAACGTGTTTGATCTGGATGGTGATTTTATGGATGAAAATACGGTAGCTGTGAACATCAGAAGGCTTCGGGAGAAAATCGAAGAGGATCCGGCGGCTCCGGTCTATATTAAAAACATCCGCGGGCTTGGGTATATATGGAATCAGGAGGTAAGTCAGTGACGAAACGACATCGTAAAAAGTGGGTTGATGCCTTGTCACTGGTGCTGCCGGTTCTACTCTTTTTTGCGGTATTGAACTGCTTTACCACCTATTTATATTATCAGGATTATCAATGTAAAATGGATATCCTGACAGAAGTTGCGGCGGGCGCAGAGACCACCGGCATGGATGTTGCCGCAGGATGGCTGAAAGGAAACGACCATCAAGCCAATGAACAAGGTAAGCAATTATTAGAGCAATACGGGTACTGGGAAAACAAAGGGACTTCGTTTTATGTGCGCTTCCGGCAGAATATCATGATAACCGGCTGTACAAGTGCAGTACTATGTCTGTCTTTGCTAACGTTCCTGTTTTACCGGAAGAAAGCTGAGGAGAAAGAAAGTCGGAAACGATTGGAGCAGCTAGAGCAAATCCTGATTGCATTTCGGGAAAATCACTTTGAGGCAGTGCCGGACACAGAAGATCCTGTCGGGCAGGAAAGACTGAAATTTCAGCTTGAAGCAATCGGACATCATATCCAGCTGCTGCAAGAGGAAGCCAGAGCGGAGAAGGAAAGCACAAAGGAAATGGTATCCGACATTTCCCATCAGCTGAAAACCCCGGTTGCAGCCTTGGATACCTGCTTTAGCATATTGCTGCGGAACAATCTGAGTGAGACGGAGCAACAGGAATTTCGCATCCGCTGCCGGAGTGCATTGGACGGATTGGAAACATTGTTGCAGTCTCTGCTGGAAATATCCAAACTGGAGACAGGTTTGATTCAGCTTGATCAGAAAACACTTCCCATTATGGATACGATCATCTCCGCAGTAAACCGAACGTATCCAAAGGCAGCGGAGAAAGGGATAGAACTTATTTTCGACTGCAACGAATCACTGGAGCATTGTGCACTCATGCAGGATAAACGTTGGCTTGGAGAAGCAATCATTAACGTTTTGGACAATGCCATCAAATACAGCCCAGAACATTCAAAAATCACGATCCGTCTACAAAAAAAGAACCGGCTTTGTGAGAATTGAGATCGAGGATCAGGGAATCGGAATCCCGCAGAGTGAATACCATAAAATATTCCAGCGGTTTTACAGAGGGACTGCGCCGGAAGTCCGCGAAAAGAGCGGAACTGGCATCGGTCTGTATCTGTCCAGACAGATTATTGAGCAGCATGGTGGGACAATCACGGTAGCATCCGGCAAAGTCAGAAAAGGAAGTACCTTTTTGATTCAGCTGCCGGAGAATGGACTTTCGTAGAGATGATGAGCAGAAGTCTTTCAAATCTGTAAGACTTCTGCTCTCTTTTTGAAAGTGAAATGAAAGGTTCCTTTGATACAATGCTGGTAAATAAGAAAAGGAGGCCATTGGAGTGGGCGTGATATTAGAAACGAATCAGCTTTGCAAATTTTATGGGACGGGGGAAAATCAGGTCAAAGCCGTCAATCATGTGAATATCCAGATTCAGCAGGGAGAATTTGTCGCCATTGTCGGAAAATCCGGCTCCGGAAAAAAGTACCCTGCTGCATATGCTGGGCGGGCTGGATACACCAACCAGCGGCAGCGTGATCTTGTCTGACAAGGACCTGTATTCCATGAAGGAGGATCAGCTTGCCGTTTTCCGGAGAAGAAAGATCGGATTTGTATTTCAGGCATTCAATCTGGTATCCTCCATCAATGTGTGGGAAAATATTGTACTGCCACTGGGGCTGGATGGAAGAAAAGTGGATGAAGCGTATGTAAATGATATTATTGCAACTCTGGGGATTGAAAACCGGATTTATAATCTGCCAAATCAGTTATCCGGAGGACAGCAGCAGAGAGTAGCAATTGCAAGAGCACTGGTGAATCGTCCGGAAATTATATTTGCAGATGAGCCGACAGGAAATCTTGATTCCAAGACAAGTGACGAGGTGATCGCGCTGCTGAAAATGAGCGCAAAAAAATATGGACAGACGATTGTAATGATTACCCATGATGATGAGATCGCGCAGGTTGCTGACCGTATTTTAGTCATCGAGGATGGACAGGTGGTGGATTTCAATTGAGGGCGATCAGCAAAATTGCATTCAGCAACGACAAAAGAAATCGGACAAGAAGTGTCCTCATTATGACGGCGATTTGCCTGACTACCATGCTTCTGGTCATTATCAGTACAATTGAAATGGACTGATCCTCTTACAGAAGGATCAGGCTGCAAGCTCATACGGAAGCAACTACGGCCTGTTTATCGCCGCAGATGGTACGCAATTAAAAGAAGTGGAACGCAGAGCTGAGATATCTGATATCGGCATCATGTGTACGGAGGGCATCCTGAAAGGAAATGAAAATGGCGGCTTTGTCAGTGCGGATGAAACGGTCAGGAAAATGCTTCCCTATAATCAGGAATATGTGTTGAAGGAAGGTACCTATCCGGAAAAGGCGCAGGAAATTGCCGCAGGACGCGCTTTCTTTGATGCAGTGGGATACCATGATGTAAAGGTCGGAGACACCGTAACATTGGAGTACCGTTCCGGCATGCAATCGGAATACGCACCGGTGGAATTTACTGTCAGCGGGATTTTATATGACCGGGATGAATATACCATCGAGGCTTCCTATGTTGTATTCGGTTCGCAGGATTTTTATAATGAGCGTGTTGCGGAGGGTGACAGGCAATATAATATCTATTTTACCTTGAGCGATTCTGCAAATGTATCTATGAATAATGTTGCGCCTGTTATAAAAGAAATCGCGGATTCCTGCGGCATTGACCAGAAAAACGTGATCATCAATGACCTCTACCTGCAGTGGGTATTGCAGCCGAGCTATGAAATGATTGTGGTTTGTGGAACCCTGATCCTCGGAATCGTGCTGTTTTCCGTTGTGGTCATTTATAATATCTTCCAGGTCGGGATCGCCCAGAAGGTTCAGGAGTACGGAAAAATCAAGGCGCTGGGTGCAACCAGAAAGCAGATGAAGCAGTTGATCTTTCGTGAGGGCATTCTTCTGGCGGTTCCTTCGATACCGCTGGGGCTGCTGTTTGGTTTCCTGATTGCAAAAGTCAGCTTCAACTGGCTGGTGGAGCAGGGAAATCTGGTATCGTTGGTATCGTCCGGAATCAAGAACCATCAGGTGCCTCTGTTTTCACTGACAATTATGCTCATCTGCATTTTTGTATCGTTTCTTACGGTCGTTTTGGCTCTGCGCAAACCCATGAAAATTGTTTCCCGGATTTCACCCATCGAAGCGACACGGTATCTTGACGGCTCCAAAACGCAAAAACAGGGCAGACGAAAAGGCAGAAAAGATGTCACCGTTTTCTCCATGGCAATGGCAAATGTGACAGGCAATCCGAAAAGAACCATTGCTACGATTCTTACCATGGGGCTTTCCTGTGTATTGTTTGTAATTATCTCTAATTATGTTGGGAATATTGACACGGAGCACGAGGCGCGGATTGCAATCAACCATGGACAATTTGAGTTGCAGCTGGATTATTCCCAGAATTATGATGAAGCCTATTCGGAGAATAATCTGGACACAATCCTACAGAACAACCCACTGAATGATTCTTTGATTAAAGAAATCAAATCCATCCCCGGTGTAACGGATGTACTGACGAGAGAAATCGTCTCTGCAGATCTGAACGGAACAAAATTTCCGGCTGCAATCATAAATCAAGAGGATTTTGAAATGATGCGCGGGGATGGCGATATCGGTTCCATGGACTATGCACAGGCTGTCAAAAACGGGGATGTTTTCTTTGGCTGGTCCACGTGGATGGAAGCTGACGGGTATTCTGCGGGTGCACCGATTACATTCAACTTTGATAACGGAAGCGGAACCTATACCTATCATGGAAAAATCGCAGGCTCCTTTGTAAGCGCGGACACTTATCTGGTCATTCCGGAAGAAGTATACCGCTCTGTAAATCCGAAAGGGACATCTTATGGATACCTGTGGGTGGATTGTGCTAAAAAAAGATGTGGCAGCTGTAGAGCAAAGCCTGAATGACCTGCTCTCCGATACTTCTCATATCAAGCTGAACACCTATCACGCAGAATTGCAAACCGCAGAATACGCAAGCCGTATGATGAAGCTTGGCTGCTATCTGTTCATGGCAATTGTCGGTCTCATTGGGTTTATGAATCTGGCAAACACCATGATCATCAATATCACCACGAAGAAGCAGGAATACGGTGTGCTGCAAGCGGTAGGCATGACCAATAAGCAGTTGAATCTGAGCTTACAAATACAGGACTTGATTTTTACGGTTGGCACCATCTGCGTCGCACTTGCTGCCGGTCTGCCCCTTGGCTATGCACTGTTTTCCTATGCGAAGCATAATGGGATTTTTGGAATGAATGTTTATCACGTTCCTCTTATCCCGATTCTTGTTATGATTCTTCTGGTTGGTATTCTACAAATTGTGCTTTCCCTCGTTTTAAGCAGTAATCTGAAAAAGGAAACGCTGGTTGAAAAAATAAGGTATCAGGGATAGTAGATTCTATAAAAAGCAAGCTGCCGCTCAAGATGGGCGGCAGCTTACCTTTATAGTGATTCAAACATAAAAGTCAAATTTTGCGAGGACCCGCCATCGTCTCAACCTTGTCCGTTCTTCCTACAAAGAAACAGGTCAACGGCAATTTCAACGCCTGTTGCGATTTTGTTCCAATGCCTATTTCCAGCATCTGCTTCTTTGCTTCCCGCTGCATCCGTTTCGGATTTCTTTTGATATCCTTTACAACAGTTTCAACAACCGGACTGAATTTCAAACTGAAGTACCACTTTTGAATATATCTCTTTGCAGGAAGCCCTCGTTTCCTTGGTATTCTGCGTTCAACACACTGACCTCCTTCCGGTCTGTACTTGAGACTTACGATTGTTCGGCCCTTCCCTTGAAAAAAATCAAGGTACTATGGCCTCGGCTGACTTCTTGCAGTTCGTTGTTACTGCGGCTTTCGGATTTCCTACTTCCCGTCTGCAAGTCCTCCCCGGGTAAGAACGACAACTTTCCTCCTATGTAGCCGCCACATTTACCGCACGGGATTCGGACAGCATTGGACTTTGTGTTGTTTGGCACACTCGTCCGTCCCTGTGCGGCCTACTATGTGATTTCTGTTCGTCGGTTCAGGAGTTTGCCCGCCAAGGCTCCTCACCTTGACATCCGGCTTCCTTCAGATTCCACCTCACAATGAACACCCTTGCCATCGGCTAACGCTTCCTACTGCCGAGCGCGTAGTGGTCTTTCACCACCTAGTTGTTGCCCATGCCGGGCGCACCAAAATGCAAAGCGAGGACGCCGGATTTTCGGCGTCCTCGCTTTCTGCTCATGAACGGTATTGGGTTGATACCCCTGCGCGGGGGTGCCTTACTGCGTCGGGAGTTTTTTTACCTCGCGGGAACGATCTCCCAGCAGCATTTGCCGCAGGTGCCTGGCGGCGATGCTCAACGGCTGTTTTTTTCGCTGGAACAGATAGATGCTGCGCGGTGCGATCGGCTCGTCCAGCGTGAGCGGATAGACGCCGGTGAGCTCCGGCACCGCCACGAGCATTTCGCGCGGGACAAACCCAATGCCGAGGTTGCAGCGCACAGCAGGAAGGACTTGATCGATGGTCTCTACCTCCACGTCAGGACTGAGCGGCAGGTCGTGCCGCAGAAAGAGGTCGGAATAGAAATCGTGGGACGATGTTCCCTCAGCGAGACTGACGATGGGATACGGAGAGCTTTTGCATAAGAGCGAGCAGCGCACGATCTCGCCCGCTATCTGCGTTTACATCGACGCAAACGGTCTGCATGAGCTCAACAACGAGCGCGGGCACGAGGCGGGAGACCTGATGCTGCGCTTCGTCGCGGAGAGCCTGATGGAGCAGTTTCCGAAGGGCTCCCTTTACCGCGTCGGCGGAGACGAATTTGTCGTATTCCCCGCCCCGGCGGAGGGGCAGACCTGCGAGGACCGTATGTGCTCGGCCTCCGCGAGCATCACCGCGCAGGGCTACAGCATCTCTTACGGCATTGCCGCGCATGAGTCGGTGGTCGGACTGAGAGAGCTTGTCCGCGAAGCGGACGAGAAGATGCTTGAGAGCAAGCGCGCCTACTACGCCGAGCACGACCGCAGAGTACGGAAATAAAAAAGAGAAAAGGAGTAGTGGAGATCTCCACTACTCCTTTTGTTGTGTGCCGGCAGCGCCGCTTTCCGACCGACTGTATGCTTATTCGGCCGCCGGCGCTTCGCTATCCTCCCACCTCCAGTTGCGCACCTCGGGCAGGTCGATGCCGTTGTCGCGGATGTACTGGCGGTGCTCGACGAGCTTATCCTGCATCTGCTGCACGGCGTAGGCGCCGCGGTTGCCGAGCTGGGGCAGGCGGCGGACCGTGTCGATGACGAGGTCAAAGCGGTCGATGTCGTTCAAAACGCGCATATCGAAGGGCGTGGTGATGGTGCCCTCCTCCTTGTAGCCGCGCACATGGAGGTTGCGGTTGTGGCGGCGGTAGGTCAGCTCGTGGACGAGCGTGGGGTAGCCGTGGTAGGCGAAGATGATGGGCTTATCCTTGGTGAACAGGCCGTCGTACTCCTCGTCGGTCAGGCCATGGGGATGCTCGGTGTGCGGCTGGAGCTTCATCAGGTCCACCACATTCACCACGCGGAGCTTCAGCTCCGGCAGCTCACGGCGCAGGATGCTGACGGCGGCGAGCGTTTCGAGCGTGGGCGTATCGCCGCAGCAGGCCATGACGACATCCGGCTCCTGCCCCTGATCGTTCGAGGCCCAGCTCCAGATGCCGATGCCCTGCGTGCAGTGCTTGACCGCCTGCTCCATCGTCAGCCACTGGGGGCGCGGGTGCTTGCTCGCCACAATGATGTTCACATAGTTGCGGCTCTTGATGCAGTGGTCAAAGCAGGAGAGCAGGCAGTTGGCATCCGGCGGCAGATACATGCGCACGACATCGGCCTTCTTGTTGGCCGCATGGTCGAGGAAGCCGGGGTCCTGATGCGTAAAGCCGTTGTGGTCCTGCTGCCAGACATTCGAGGCGAGGATGTAGTTGAGCGAGGCGATGTCCTGCCGCCACGGCAGCTCGCTGCACATCTTGAGCCACTTGGCGTGCTGGGCGAACATGGAGTCCACGATGCGGATGAACGCCTCATAGCTGTCAAAAAAGCCGTGGCGTCCCGTGAGCAGGTAGCCCTCCAAAAAGCCCTCGCAGAAGTGCTCGGAGAGCATGGAGTCCATCACGCGGCCGTCGGGGTCGAGATGGTCGTCGATGCCGGGAAGCTGCTCGTCGAGGAAGCGGCGGCCTGTGACCTCAAAGACCGCCTGTAAGCGGTTTGACGCGGTTTCGTCCGGCGCGAAAATGCGGAAGTTGCGCGCGTCCATGTTGAGCTTCATCACGTCGCGCACATAGGTGCCGAGGACATACATATCCTGCGCCTCGACCGCGCCGGGGGCCTTGACCTCCACGGCATAGTCGCGGAAATCGGGCGTGCGCAGGTCGCGCAGCAGCAGTCCGCCGTTCGTGTGGGGGTTCGCGCCCATGCGGCGCTTGCCCGCCGGCGGGAAGGCGGCGATCAGCTCGACGGGTGTGCCGTCGGCGTTGAAGAGCTCCTCGGGCTTGTAGCTGCGCAGCCACTCCTCCAGCTCGGCAAGGTGGCGGTCGGTGTCCGCGCCCAGAGAGATGGGCACCTGATGGGCGCGCCAGCAGCCCTCGACGGGCAGGCCGTCGACCTCCTTCGGCCCCGTCCAGCCCTTGGGGGTACGCAGCACGAGCATCGGCCAGCGCGGGCGCTTCGCCTCGCCGCTCTTGCGCGCGGTGCGCTGGATGCGCCTGATCTCGCGGATCGCCCAGTCGAGCGCCGCAGCCATCTGCTGGTGCATTGCCATGGGCTCATCGCCCTCGACGAAGCGCGGCTCCCAGCCGCAGCCGCGGAAGAAGCTCTCGACCTCCCCGTGGCTCATGCGGGAGAAGATGGTGGGGTTGGCGATCTTGAAGCCGTTGAGGTGCAAAATCGGCAACACCGCGCCGTCGGTGATGGGGTTCATGAACTTGTTTCCGTGCCACGAGGTCGCAAGCGGTCCTGTCTCCGCCTCGCCGTCGCCGACCACGCAGGCGGCGATCAGATCGGGATTGTCCGCCACCGCGCCGAAGGCGTGGGCGAGGGAGTAGCCCAGCTCGCCGCCCTCGTGAATGGAGCCGGGGGTCTCGGGCGCAACATGGCTCGGGATACCGCCGGGGAAAGAAAAGCGCTTGAAGAGCTTCTGCATGCCCTCCTTATCGCGGGTGATGTTGGGGTAGACCTCGGTGTAGCTGCCGTCGAGCCAGTCCTGCGCGACCATGGCGTTGCCGCCGTGGCCGGGACCGGAGAGGTAGATCATATCGAGGTCGTCGCGCTTGATGACGCGGTTCAAGTGCGTGTAGATGAAGTTCTGGCCCGGGCAGGTGCCCCAGTGGCCGACGATGGTCTGCTTGAGGTCGCTCTTTTTGAGCGGGCGCTCGAGCAGGGGGTTATCGAGCAGGTAGAGCTGGCAGGCGGTCAGGTAGTTCGCGGCGCGCCAGTAGGCATCGAGCTGCCAGAGCTCCTGCCGGTTCAGCGGCGGCTTTTTGGAAAGCCGCGCGGCCTTCAGTACGGACATAAAATACTTACCTCCTTTATCATTGCGCCGCCGCGAAAGGATGATAGGTCTCCGCGGCAGCTTGCTTCCGCTTGGTTTCACAGTGACAGGATACCACAAAAGACGCCGTCTGTAAAGCAGACTCTTTCCGCTTCCGCATCGGGCCGCGCCGCCTGTGCCGCGCCGCACAAGCAGGGAAACAGGAATTTAGGGCTGCCGAAGGCAAGAGCCTCCGGCAGCCTAAAGGGAGCAATCAATTTGGTTCAAATGGCGCGGGCGCACCCTCTGTGCAAAGGCGGCAGCCCCGCTCACCAGACTCCGTAGACCAGCGCCGTGCTGCGCTGCCCCTCTCTGCGCTCCGCGCGTACAGCATCGCCAGCGTCACGCCGATGACGATGGGCGGCAGGGTCAAAATGCGCACCGTAAGGTGCATCAGCTCCGCTGCGCGCCCCTTCCCTTCTTTTTTCATGTCTCGAAGCCCATCATGATGCCGCCGCGCTCGGCATAGTAGCTGCACAGGCCCCTGAGCGGATACCGCCGCACATCGGCATTGGGAAAGCGGCGGCGGAGCTCCGTATACAGCTCCAGCGAAAACGCGGCGTTCCCGCAATGCCCGATGCGCACGCTGCCGCCCTTGTAGCCGAGCCGCTCCATCTCCTGCAATAAAAATTCCTGCGTTTTCCTCTCGCCGCGGCACTTGCCGAGCATCTCGAGCGTTCCCTCCGCGCTCGCCTGTCCGACGGCGCGGATGCCGAGCACGCCCGCCGCCGTCGCCGCGAGCTTGCTGATGCGCCCGTTCTGCGCGAGATTGTGCATCGACTCCAAGGAAAAGAGCAGGTGTGTGCGCCGCCGCAGCTCCTCCACAACGCAGCACACCTCGTCAAACGATGCGCCGCCGCGCTGCGCGGAGGCAGCCTTTTCCAGCAGCAGCATCGTCTCCGGCCCCGCCGAGAGCGTATCCACGACGCGGATGCGGCGGGAGGGGTCGCGTTCCTCGCAGCCTTGCTTTGCCACGCACGCGGCGCCGTAGCTGCCGGAGAGGCTGCTCGTAATCGTAAAGGCGAGAACATCCCCGCTCTCGCCGAAGGCTTTTTCCCAGTCGGCAACATTCGGGCAAGCGCTGTAGGAGCGCCCCTTGGTCGCGCGGAGCGTCGAGACCATCGCGTCGACATCGAGCCGGGCGTCATCGCGAAATTCCTCCGTCTCAGTGCGAAGGGTGAGCGGAACGCTGACAAAATCAACCCCATCCAATGAAAGAAGGTCGCAGCTCGAGTCTGCGACAAGGCGAATCTGACTCATAGTTATCCTCCAAAAAAGAAAACTGCTGTTGCCGGCACCGTCTGCCGGCAACGACAGTCTAACAGTTTTCCACTATTGCGTCAACCGTTTTTCAAAAACTGATTGAATTATTTTGCAAAGCCGTTGAACTTTGTGCAGAAAGCCGCTATAATGGCGTCATGGATAATAATTTACAAAGCAAAATGGCGGCGGATATCGCCCCCTTCCGCCTGCCGCGCTACGCGCAGATCCCCGACATTGGGCTGTATCTGGAGCAGGTGGTGCGTTATGTCAACGCCTATCTCGCGCCGCTCGGCGAGCCGGAGCTGTCACCCTCGATGGTGAGCAACTACGTCAAGCAGCGCTTGATCCCCGCGCCCCAAAAAAAGGTCTACACGGCCGAGCAGCTCGCACGGCTGATGTTCATTGCCGCGGTCAAGCCTGTCGTCCCCCTCGAGGGACTTCGCCTGATGTTTGGCATACAGGAGGGCAGCTATGCCCTCTGCACGGCGTATGACTACTTCTGCGACGAATTTGAGAATATGCTCTTTGCAGCCTTCGGCGTCGCTCCCGCGGCGCAGGGGCTTGGCGAGACGCGCTCGGCCGCGAAGGACCTTCTTCGCAACACCGTCTCAGCCATCGTCAACAAGATCTACCTCGACCGCTACCTGAGCGACTATCAAGATCGGCTCGCGCAGGAGCGCTCCTCCTCGGAGGCTGTTCCCCAAGAAACGGAGCGCTTGTGCGCAGAGAAAAAATAACACCTCAGCTAAAAAATTCCGCAAAGGAGAGTGCAATGAACAACGAAACCCGAAAGGAAACACAGGTATTACCGAAGGACGTCCGCTACGTTGGGGCGGATGACCTCACCTTGCCCCTTTTTGAAAACCAGTACCCTGTCCAGCCGATGGGGGTGAGCTACAACTCTTACCTTATTTTAGACGAAAAGATCGCCGTCATGGACAGCGTGGATGCCCGCGCGGCGGACGAATGGCTCGCCAAGCTCGCGCACGAGCTGGACGGGCGCAGTCCGGACTACCTCGTTATCTCGCACATGGAGCCGGACCACTCCGGCAGCATCCTGCGCCTTGCGGAGAAATATCAGGAAATGAAGCTCGTCGGCAACACCAAGACCTTCACAATGCTCCGCCAGTTCTTCGGCGCGAAAGCACCGACAGACGACCGCTTGCTGGAGGTCGGCGAGGGTGAAACGCTCCCCCTCGGCGCGCATACACTTCATTTTATGCTCGCCCCGATGGTTCATTGGCCGGAGGTGATGGTCGCCTACGAGGAAACAGAGAAGATACTCTTCTCCGCCGACGCCTTCGGGCGCTTCGGCTCGCTGGGGCGCACCGCCAACGCGCCGTGGGCACCGCAGGCACGACGCTACTACTACAACATTGTCGGCAAGTACGGCGCGCAGGTACAGGCACTGCTGAAAAAGGCGTCCGCGCTGGAGATCGAAACGATCTGCCCGCTCCACGGGCCCGTGCTGACGGGCGAAGCACTCGGCGAGGCCCTGCGCCTCTACGACCTGTGGTCGCGCTGGCAGAGCGAGTCGCCGGATGATATTCTTCTCGCCCACGCCTCCATTCATGGCAATACCGCCCGCGCAGCGGAGCTGCTCAAGCAAAAGCTGGAAGTGAAAGGCGCGCGGGTCACGCTCTGCGACCTGACGACGACCGAGGTCTCCTACGCGGTGGCGAACGCCTTCTACTGCGGTAAGCTCGTACTGGCCTGCTCGACCTATGACGGCGGACTGTTCCCTCCCATGGAGGAATTTCTGAGCCACCTGCAAGCCAAGGGCTTCCGCGACCGCAGCGTCGGCCTGATGGAAAACGGCTCGTGGGCACCTGCCGCGGCGCGGCTGATGCGCGCAAAGCTCGAGGAAATGAAGGACCTGCGCGTGTGCGGCACCGTGGTGTCGCTGCGCAGCGCGCTCGGCCCTGCAAATGAAGCGCAGATGGAAGCGCTGTCCGCGGAGCTGTGCGCGAAATAAACATATAGGAGCGGTGATCTGATGATGCACTACCTACTGATTCTGCTGATCGGCTATCTGCTCGGCTGCTCGAACATGGCGGTTTACCTCGCCGCCGCACAGAACGTCGATCTGCGCTCCGGCGGCAGCGGAAACCCCGGCGCCTCCAACGCGCTGATCCTGATGGGCTGGCGCGCGGGGCTGCTTGTAGGTGCGCATGACATTGCCAAGGCGGTCCTCGCCGTGCTGCTGTGCCGCCTGCTTTTTCCCGCCGTTCCGCTCGCGGGCGCTCTATCGGGCACCGCCTGCGTCGCCGGGCACATGTTCCCGTTCTATATGCGCTTTCACGGGGGAAAGGGCTTTGCCGCCTATCTCGGCATGACGCTCGCCTTAAACTGGCGCTTTGCGCTCCTGCTGCTTCTTGCCGTCTCGCTCATCACGCTTGTGACCGATTACGTCGTCCTCGGGACAATGACGACCGTCATCAGCGTCCCGCTCTACAGCGCATGGAGCGGCAGCGGGACCACCGCGCTGCTCCTCCTGCCCCTTTCGGCGATCATCATTTATAAGCACAGGGATAATCTTGTGCGCATCTGTCGGGGGACAGAGATCGGGCTGCGCAGCGCCCACCGCGGAGACCACCGCAAAAGCACGCAGAGCGGACCACCGCGCCCGTAGGCGCTTTCGCGCGGCGGAGCGCAGCCGCCATACAAAAAGCATCGGAAAAAGGGAGCGAGTGCCCTTTTTCCGATGCTTTTTTCGTCTCCTCCCGCGCCGCCGTGAGCTTATCCCGCACGCCGGGTGCAGCGTCCCGCGGACGACGCGCCCGCCGTCTTACCCTGTATACAGGAGCAGTCCGACGGAGTCCGTGCCGTCCGGCAGGAAGGGGATCCCCGCGCCCGTGCGCGAGCGCTGGAAATAAAGATCCTCGCCGGAGGGGGAAATGAGGATCGGGAAGCTCGCGTCGATCTCGTCGCCGCTGTCGGCGGAGAGCTTCAGATACAGGCAGTCGTCCTCCATGCGCCACACGCCTAAGTAGTCCTGCTTGATGTAGCCAGCGGGAGCGTAGTACAGGTCGGCAGTTCCCGCGTACTCGGGGCCGGTATCGCCGCCGCGCAGCTCCAGCACCCAGCTGTCGCAGAGCCACGAGGTGTCGGCCAGTCCAAGCTCCGTGGGAGGCCACCACCAGTCGTCGCCGGACGGCTCCCAGCCCTCAGGATAGTCAAGACCGGTCGTGTAGCCGTAGATCGCAAAGTCATACAGCAGCGGCGCCCCGGCCTCGTCGGTCGGCAGGAAGAGATTGCCGTAGCCGTCCTCCTGCGGGTACCAGATCGCCGCCACGCCGTCGTTGGTCACAAGGTTGACCTCCTTGTCCGGCTCCTCGGGATCGACGAACACCAGCACGGGCTCGGCGTATTCCTCGCGGTAGAGCACTTCGTCCGTCACGGGATGCAAGCCGTTGCCCATCATCTGCCAAGTCACATGGTTTACGGCAAGGCTGGTGTTCTCGTCGCGCGGGACGATACAGAAGAGCTTGCCGTAGCCCGCGCCGAGGACGCGCTCGGACGGGATCTCCAGCAAAAACGGCAGCTCAGAGGTCAAATCCGCACAGTTTTCGCGCAGCCAGTCCGTCAGCTCGGTTTGGTCGCCCTTCTCGCGTAGGCCGAGATAGGCCGCCGCGCCGGTGAGCCGGCCGTCGTATTCCAGATCGCCGCGCACCCGCGCGAGCGACTCCGCTCCGTTCGCCGTTTCCTCGCTGTCCGCGGCGGGCTGCCCCTGCTTCAGAGCGTCGATCGACGCCTTGACGGGCGGATCGCCCCCGTCATTCGGCTTTGCTTTGTTGGCTTTGCTGCAGCCGGCAAGGCCGAGCAGCAGGATGGGACACAGGATCGCCGCGCAAATGCGGCGCTTCAGTGTTTGCTTCACAGTAATTCCTCCTCAGAACGATCCGCTGCGGCCGTGGCCGCCGCCCCCGCTGCAGCTCGAGGTGCTTCCTCCTCCGCCGCCGTTGGAGCTGTCGCTCTTGATCTTCGTTCGCGTTTCGGTCGTGTACATAAAGCGGTCGCTGCTTTCCGTCAGCGCCAGCCCCTCGCCGGTGACGTATTCATCCGCCGCCGCGCCGCGCCGGACAGTCTTCATGTTCATTTTAAGCACCTTGCAAACGCCGCTCGCGATCAGGCAGGAGACGATCACGACGATCGCGATCACCGCCCACGGACTTTCCCGCACGGGCTTGCCTGCCTCGGCAAGGCTCAGATACTCGTCGCAGGCGGTCAGGTACTCGGCAGCACCGATATACCAGTTGCCGTCGCTGAACTGGCCTAAAAAGCGTCCCTCCAGCTGCTCCGCGCCATACTCATTGATGGCGTAGGCGGCATTTTCGCCATAGATGAACATGGCATATTTGCGGTTCTGCATACTCAGCAGGACGATCACGCCGTCACGCCCATCCCCCATGCCGAGCTGCTTATCGTGGTAGAACCGATAGGTCCCCTCGTAGACGTCGCCTCCTTGGCTGTACACCTTATAATCGTCCACGAAAGCGACATAAACGCCGCAGCTGTGGCGCGTGGAGATCTCCTCCGCGCGTGCCTCCAGCTTCGTCCTGCTATCGGATGAGAGGCAGCCGGCGAGGTCGAATATGTACCGCATGGACGATGTGTCCGGCTCCAAGATCTCTGTGATCTCGGGCGGCGAGGTCTCCGTCTCGTCCGGCGCGTCCGCACCGCCTGTGACATCCGGCGAGGCGTTTTCGCGGATATAGTCCTCCACGCTCTCCGCCATCGCGTTCACCGCCTGCGAGAGCGCTGTGGCGCTCATGTTCATGTCCTCGCCGTTCCACGCGCGCTCGACCATATAAGGCTTTACCGCGTTGTATACAGCGTCGGACAGCTCCTGTGCGCTGCCCCGCGCCTCATCGAGGAAGGCATACACGCACCAATCCGTCTCCGAGAGCGTGTAGGCGCCATTCTCCGTGCCGCGCAGCAGCAGCGTCAGCGAGACGCCTTCCTTCCACTCACCGCAGCCATAACCGGAATTCTCATAGACGTATGCCGCAATGTCCGCGGCGCTCGTGTCGGCATCCACATCCTCGTCGGTGAAGGCATCCACCCGCAGATCGACGCCAAGCTCCTGCGTGAGCCGAGGGAGCGTCTGCTCCGCCGCGTAGCTCAGCTCCACGGAGCCGAGCTGCTCCGTCTCATCGTAGAACACGCCATACTCGATCGCCGCCAGGGCGGGAACGCACAATGCAGGCAGGAGCAGCAGTGAGAGCAGCAAGGCTGTACTTTTTCTCTTCATGTCCGCCCTCCTATCGCAGCAGTGTCATGGCCAAAAACGAGCCGATGGCGGACAGCGGCACGGCAATGGCGAAGAACATCGCCCAATACCGCCCCTTATCCACAGGCAGGTCGCCCACGAGCTTTCCGGTCTGTCCGTTCATGGCAAAAAGGAAGTCCTTGCCGTGCCATTTCGTATTGAGCATTCACACGGGCATGAGCGCGTAATGGACCTTGCCGCGCTTGATCGTTGTATTGCTCTCCCGCGCCGAGCAGGTCTCATAACCCGACACAGTCTTTTCCAGCGCGCTTCTCAGCGTACCTGCACAGCGCGAATCGGCGCGCTGGCGGCTGTCCTCCGCCGTCACATCGAACTTGTCGGCAAGGAAGCCCGGAAGATAGGCTGTCGAGAAGGGCTTCAGCTCGCTGTAATCATACGGCTCGATGGAGTCCATGTGCTCATCCGGCATCTTTTCCGATCCGTCCACCGGGATCTTTTCAAAGGCCAGACTTCCGGCGCGGTAGGCATCGTAGTGATCCGTCTCCGTGATCCGGTAGTCGCCGCTTTTGTATGTGCGCGAGCGGGTGGCGTCGAAGTGCGCGTCGCCCTCCGCCTCGCCGCTGAACATCCAAAACGGAACATAGACGCCGCTGATCTCCTGCAGATGATTTTCGCTGGAAAAGCTCTTCGGCAGGAAGACCTTACCCTTATAATGCTGCTTGAGCCTTTGGATCGCGTCCTCGCGGCTGAGCTTGAAGGGGATCACAAAATCCGGCTTCAGCGTTCCCGTGAACTGCCCCGGAACGACCGTGGGGTTGCCGCAGTAAGGGCAGGAGGTCGCGGCGGTGGTCGCGTCACAGATGAGCTGCGCGCCGCAGCTCGGGCAGTTATAGGCCTTCATGCCGTCGCCCTCCGCACCCCAGTCGGTGCTGAGGTCTGACATATCCCACTCGCTCCCCTCGGCGGTTTTCTTTTCCGCGGCGGCCTTTTCCTCGGCGGACTGCTGCGCTGCCGCAGCCTTGCCCTCCTTCTCCGCGTAGAGCGCCTCGATCTGCGCCACATCGTAGCTCGCGCCGCAGTAGTCGCACTCCAGCTTGCCGGACGCGCCGACAAAGTGCAGCGGGCCGGTACAAGTCGGACATTTGTAGTTGGTCACCTGTGCTGGCATAGCGTGCTTCTCCTCCCTATTCCGCCCCTCGCTTACTGCGGACGGGGCGTGCCGCAGTACTCACAGAATTTTCCGCTGTTCTGTCCGCCGCAGGCGGGGCAGACCCACGGACCGGCCGCCGCTGCCGCCGGGGCGGGCGCGGGCTCCTCCTGCACGGTGGGCTGCGCCGCAGCGCCGCCACGGGCGGTCTCCATCACCTGAAGCAGCGCCGCTCGGATCTCGTCGCCCATTTCGCGGTACTTGCGGTATTCCATGCTGTTCTCCGGGTCGAAGTTGACGGGTGCGACATTCATCGTCTGCCCCATCATCGGGCGACCCATGGGCTGCGGACGCCCCGCCATGGGCCGCTGCATCTGGCCCGGCATGGGACGCTGCATCTGGCCCGCCATCGGGCGCTGCCCCATCATCGGGTGCTGCACGGTGCTTTGCGGCTCAATGTACACAGAGCTGTCGTTGAGGCGGAAGCGCATCTCGTCAAAATAGGGGTGATTGACGGAAATGATGATGTCAAAGTCGTAGGAATACTCATAGCGGGGCGGGACATAGCTGACCTCCTTGCCGTCCGCGTCCTCCCGCTTCTGCTCCGTGCGGCTCTCGTCAATGTCCACGCGGCAGCCGGTCAGCGCGGTGTAGTCCAGAATATCCGGGTTGGCGTCCGCCAGATCCCGGGCACGGGTAACGGTGAACCAACGATGCTCCTCGTCCAGCAGGACCTTACAATCCTCGCCGTAGGAGCGGGTGGTGCGGAACTGCGCCGCCCGTTCCCGGTTCTTCTCACGGTAGGCAAGCTGCTCCTTGATCTCGCTTACGGTGGAGTTGCGGCGGTCGCTGAACCAAGGCGAGAGCTTTTTCGCGCAGTCCTTGCAGAGATTGCCGTCCTCGAGCTTGCGATTGCCGAGCAGGCCGATCTTCTCGCCGCAGATGTCGCAGTATTTTTTATCAAACAGTCCCATGCTCTTATTCTCCGTTTTTCTTAATTTTTAGGGAAATCCCTTTCAGTCGGCGTTTTCGCCGTCGTGCTGATGCAGGATGTAGTCCGGGTTTTCCATATTGCCGCCGTCCATGATCCGGTTGGTCACGAAGTGCCTATAAAGTCCCGAGAGCACGATGCCGACCGCGATGCCGGCGATAAACAGCCAGATCAATTTTCGCTTCATTCTATCTCAGCCTCCGAAGGGCTTGCCGCAGTTGGAGCAGAATTTGCCGCTGTTCTTCGTGCCGCACTCACAGGTCCACTCGCCCGCGGGCGCTGGCTTGCCGCAATTCGAGCAGAACTTGCCCGTGTTCCTCGCGCCGCACTCGCAGGTCCATTCATTCGCCGGAGCGGGGGCGGGCTTGCCGCAGTTCGCGCAGAATTTGCCCGTGTTGCCCGTCTGTCCGCAGGAGCAGGTCCAGCCTGCCGCGGCGGGAGCCGCGGGAGCCGCCTGCTGCATCTGCGCGCCCTGCTGATAGAGATTGCCCATCTGCGCGCCTGCCATGCCGCCTGCCATGCCCATGCCCATAAACGCGCCGACCGCGCCGTTCGGGTTCGCCGCCGCCGTCTTCATCGCGTCGCCGGTCGCGCCCGCAAGGTGCGCCGCCGCGCGGGTCGGGTCCATGAACGCCGCGTTGCGCTGCATCTCCTTGATCATCTTCTCGTCTTCCTCGTTCGCCGTGACGGAGGAAACGCCGAAGGAGACGACCTCGATGCCGCGCAGGTCGCGCCACTTGGCGCTCAGCGCCTCGTTGAGCGCGTCCGCCAGCTCGACCGTGTGGCCGGGCAGCGCGGAGTAGCGGATGCCCATTTCGCTGATCTTCGCAAACGCGGGCTGGAGCGCGGTGAGCAGCTCGGTCTTGAGCTGGCTGTCGAGGTTCGAGCGGTCATAGTCCTCGCTCACGTTGCCGCAGACGTTCGTGTAGAACAGGAGCGGGTTGGCGATATGATAGCTGTACTCGCCGAAGCAGCGGATGCCCACGTCGATGTCGATCGCCGCGCGCTGGTCGACCACGCGGAACGGAACGGGAGACGCCGTGCCGTACTTGTTGCCGATGAGCTCCTTCGTGTTGAAGTAGTAAACGCGCTGATCCTTCGGCGCTTCGCCGCCGAAGGTGAAACGCTTGCCGATGTTGCGGAAAACGTCGCCGATGCCGTCGCCGAGCTTGCCGGAGAAGATGCTCGGCTCGGTGGAGGTATCATAGAGGAATTCGCCCGGCTCGGCGCAGACCTCCACGACCTTGCCCTGCTCGACGATGAGCATACACTGGCCGTCCGCCACGGCGATCATCGAGCCGTTGGTGATGATGTTCTCGTCGCCCTTGTAGTTGCTCGAACGGCCCGTGACCTTCTTATGGCCCTTGGTCGCCAGAATGTTTGCGGGCATCGCTTCACAGTAGAAGTATTCCTTCCACTGGTCGGCCATGACGCCGCCCGCGGCCCCCGCGATCGCTTTGATCAGTCCCATAGTTCTTTTCTCCTTTTCTGTTTGGTTTTGTTTGAAATGGTTTCCTTGCAATGACTGCCGCTTCGCCGTCAGGGCGGCGGAGCACTAATCTACCTCCGTCAGGAAGGTATCTCCGCTGACAAAAAACGGATCCTGATCTGTAATGGGCCATGTAAACCAGCTCTCGTCCCAGGGCCGCTTCATGAACAGGCACAGCTTTGCCGTTTTCTCCGGAATCGTAAGAGAGAACCACTGGGGTTCGTTGATCCGGATCGTTCCCACATACAGCACCGTATCCGTGATCCACTCCCGCATGGTGCCGTCCGCGTTCAGCTGGGGCGTTCCCGTGCAGAACCGGATATCCGTCTCATACCAGCGTCCCACCAGCAGCAGCTTGTTCTGCCCGCCTTTCTCCAGCGCGGTCATGGGAATCGCCGCAAGCGGCTGCGCCACCTCCGCAGGCGGGTCACGCCAGTAAAACATCAGAGACTTATCGGGTTCGTCCGCCAGGGCCAGCGTCAGCGTCTCCGGCAGGAGACTCTCTTCGCGGGTATAGATAGCGGTGCGGGCTGCCGGCGCGTTGTCCAGCTCATCGTATTGCCGGAGGTACAGGGTGTTCCGGTCCGTCAGGGTGACATAGTACTCCGTCTCAGAGTCTTCGGCGTAGAGCCGAGCGGACCAAAGCTCGTTGGGAAGGCCGTACATCAGCGGCTCATCCAGCTTTTCCGTCAGTAGCTCCTCCTCCGTCTCGTATTCCGGAGCATCCGTATCCAAAAGGTGGGCGCTGTAGTAGTCGGCACGCAGGGTATAGCCGCCCTCATCGTCGGACCACCAGCGCTCAATGTTCAGCAGGGAGGCCATGTGCATCTCCTCCGGGCTGAACTCGTCGCCCTCCACTTCACTGGCGCTCATCCGCCAGGTCCCCTTCAGGTCCGCCATACAGAGCTCCCCGCCGGAAACCGGCCGTTCCGCCGGCTCAAAATAGAAGCGATTCCCGTAAGGGGTCTCCAGCATCACGGAGCCGTCCTTCTCCTTGCGTCCGTCCATGGAGATGAAGCTTCCGTCAAGGTCTTCTCCGGTCAGCCGCAGGGCATTGTCCGCCCCCAGCCACCATTCGGCGTTTATCAGGTAGGAGGCGTAGCCAAAGCCCAGCGCCTCCCGGAACAGCGCGGTTCCGTCCTCATTGAGGTAGAGGTCCGCCCACCATTTCTCCGTGGGCATGGCGCTGACCTCCGTGCGGCCGAAGGAGGGATTGTAGGACTCGTACCGCACGGCAGTCCAATAGGTGGTGTCATGCGATGCAGGTGTGGGCGATGCGCTGTCGTTTTCTCCGCCGCTGCCGGTGGGGGGAGTGGCGGTACCCGGCTGGCTGCCGCAGGCACTCAGGCTGAGTGCCAGCAGCAGTGCCAGCGCCAGCGCCAAACATCTCTTTCCCATCGCGTCATGCCCACGGATCCTGCGCTGCAGGGATGCGGATACCGCTCAAGGGGCTGGAATACTCCCACAAAAACCATTCCCCGGTAGAGGGCTTCTGCCGCAGCTTGATGGGACGGGGGGAATCCGCGCCTGCCGTCTGGAGAAACAGCCGGAGATAGCCCGGCTCCATGTCCTGAGGGCGGGGATCCGGCAGGACGTTCAGCACATAGGGCTGCGCAGGGGTATAGCTGTTTTCCGGCGCTGCGCCCTCAAAGTAGGCCAGAGGCAGATACTCCTTGCCCCGCAGACGGTCCCGCAGAAATTGGGCGTCATAAGGCGTCATGGGACGCGGCCCGCGCAGCAGGTCCATGGCGGCCACACCCGCGTCCTTGTCCTTTATGTATAGGTTCAATGCGCACAGGAAGCATGCGCAGACCTCCTCCGGCGTGCGGCGGGACAACGCCTCAAATTCCGCCGCCGTATCCGGCAGATGGGTGAGTGTTACTTGCATGATACGTTCCTTTCTCCCATAATTTGTGTTTGCCTTGCGGAAAGAGTATTCTCTCAGCAAGCTTCCGTTTTCTCATGTCGTTTTATCTTCTTCTGTTGAAATCCTTCCGGCTGATTCGGCAGGAAACTCCCGTGGGGAGGAAGTTTCTCCTGCCACGATATCGCCGCGCACCTGCAATGCTTTCGCGCAGGCAGCGCATAGATCCAGATCCTCGCAGATCAGGAAGCAGCGGTTGCACACCAGTCTGCCGCAGGCAGGGCATTGGCTGAAGATCTCTAAGGCCTCCGCCGCGGCTTTTTCCCGGGCAGCCGCCCGTTCCCGCTCGTAGAGCGTCCGGAACACCGCGCGCATCCCCTCTGTCTCCGGCTTCGTGCCGGCCTTGGAAAAACGGACGGGGCTGCTGTGCCATGTTCTGCCGCACTCCTGACAGCGAAGGAGAAAGCGAAACTCCCCTATGGTAGAGCAGTCTCCCATCGCCTCCTTTATGATCTGCTTCATTGTAGTCCCTCCTCTCCGGCAGTTCTCCCGATTACGGCTCTGTTGACTCTATCTCTACCAGTTTTCGCAGGGAAAAAATATAGGCCTGAGTCCTATTTTTCGGGCGGAACCGCAAAAACAGGACTCAGTCATAGACGAAACAGACAAAAGCAGCCGGTATCAGTTGGATATTTTCAACGATTAAAAGATGGAGGACGGTTTTTCCGTCCTCCGTCCAGCGATGGGGATGTTCGCCCTTTGGACAGGCGCTGCGGCGCGGGAAAAACACCCCTGTGTCCGTTATCGATATGAAAAAGGCTGCCAGCCGGCAGCCTTTTTCATCGGTACGATCATTTACCGCCGCCCTGCAGCAGCTCCTCCAGCCGCTCACAGCGCCGGAGAACATCCAGATAAGCTTTCAGGCTGTCGTAGGAATCCACTCCCAGCTTGCTGTAGATGTGGCTGTTGTGACCCTTCACCGTCCCCACGCTGATGAACAGCAGGCCGGAGATGTCCTTGACCGCATAGCCCTCGGCATAGTAGCGCAGGATCACGCGCTCCGTACCGGTCAGCCCCTTTGCCCGGTCGATCAGCTCGGACACAAGGCTTTCCACCTGCCGGGGCAGGGCGACCTCGGGCTGGCTTTCCCGCAGGCGGCTGTGGAAGTAGGCCGTCAGCTCGTCGATCTCCCGGATCCCCGTGGGCTGCCAGTCCTGTGCCTGGCTTCTGGCCGCCGCAAAGCCCTGGGCAATGGGCGTGGCAAAGCGGCGGGAAAGGGCGGCGGCCAGCACCAGCATCCCCGCAAGAAAGCCCAGGGAGCCAAGGATCCAGCCGATGCGGGCGGTCTGGGCACGGTGGCGGTAGCCGCTCTCCGGCACCAGCGTTACCGCCGCCAGGGGATAGCCATCCGCCAGCCGTCCGGGGATAACCTGGTACTTTCCGAGATAGGTCGTGTCGTTCCAGATAAAGGTGTCGTAGTCCCGGCCGCTTCGGATCCTCATCTCGCCGGAGGCCGACAGGTCCGTCCCCTCTGTGCTGCCCAGCATGGCCTTATCCAGAAGGAGGGTATCCCCGTTCATAGGGGCCAGCAGCATCAGAAAGCTGCCGTAGGAGCTGGGGACCGTGCTGTGGGACAGGCCGAAGTAGAGCTCGCTGAGCTCCATGCCGCAGACCCCCCGCACCGTTCCGTTCCCATCCCGCACGGGAACGCACAGCAGCGTCACGCTCTCCCAGGTATCCAGCAGCGGCACCCGCCCCGTCCAGAGGCAGCCGCCGGAGAGCCGCTCACCCTCCCACGCCATGACCTGCCGGTAGCCGGGGAGCAGGGACGTGTCCAGCTCCGGATTCCAGCGGTTGTGCAGCTGCAGGCCGTTTTTCCGGGCAGCATCCACCGTTCCCCGAAAATAGGCTGTGATGCCGCTGGGATGGGCAGAGCGGAGACCGGAATAGCGGAGATACACCCCCATGCGGGAGGTTTTGGATTCCGGCAGCGTTGTATTGGCTGTGGCATCCAGACAGAAATATACGCCGCTGCAGGTGCTGCCCGCCATGGCGGTTTCCAGAGTGGGGATCATCAGGGATTCCAGTTCTGCGATAAGCGCCGGATCGTCATTCAGCGCGTCAAAGGAGAGACCGCGGCGGGCAAGAAAGCGCTCCAGCTCTCCACCGACTGTTTCGGAAAGCTCAATGCCCTGCGCGGCGAGGGCATCCATCTGGGCAGTAAAAAGTGCGGCGGTGTTGCTCTGCTGCAAAGCCGCCGTCTCCCCGAATTGGCGTGCTGTGCGGGAGAGGACCCCCGTCACGCTCAGCAGAAGCAGCGCGGCAGCCAGCATCGCCAGCACCATGCAGAGCCAGTACAGCACCAGACTGCCGCCGATGCTGCGGTTGCCCGCTGAACTGTCAGTTTTGGACAGACGCCTGCTCAAAAGCAGCACGGAGATCCCTCCCTTCCTATTTTTGTCACTTGCCATAGCTTTTTTGGAGCTCCTCCCGCACGTTACGAAGCAGCGGCTCCAGCGCGTCCGCACCCTGCTCCAGGTACTGGGCCCGCCCGGCCGCCAGGCGCAGACGCACCGCCTTTTCAAAGTGAGTCTCAAGATTGAGATAATCCTCCCGCTGGGGCGGCACATAGAACGTATAGTCCTGCCGCGTTTTCAGGAAGGCTTCATAGAGCGAAACATACATGGGATCGCTCAGCGTCTCGATGGCGGCAGGCAGGTAGCGGTCAAAGCCCTCCTTCGTTACCGGCATGTAGCCGAGAGAGGTAACGAAGTCCACGTTCCGCTCCGGCTCGGTCAGCCACTTCAGGAAGGTCATGCAGGCCTTTTCCCGCTCCGGCGTGGACTTTACCGTGCAGACTCCCACGCCCCGCTGCATGACCAGCTTTTCTCCGTCCTCAAAGATGGGACAGGGCAGCGAGACGATCTCCACCTGCTCGGTACGGTTGTCCTCATAGGTCACCACGTCGGAATAGTACAGCACGCTGGCGGACGAGGCGACGGACGCGATCGCGTCGCCGGTGCGCAGCGGCTCGGTGGCATAGCCGCTGCCCAGCCACAGACCGCCGGTCAGCGCAGCTCTGGCGTAAGGCTCCCATGCGTAGGCGAATTTGGGGCCGAAGGCAATGCCGTTTTTGTCGAAAAAGTCCTCGCCCAGCGACTCCACCCCCACCTGGAAATAGTTGAAGTGGTAGTCGTGAACGAAGAAGCACTTACCGCCCGACCAGTCCGCATACCGCTCCGCCATGGCGTACAGCCCCTCCCAGGTGGCCAGTTCGTTCAGGCTTGCGCCGGTTTCGGCGGCAAAACGGTCAAAGGCCGTTTTGTTCACAAAGAGGATCTCCGTGGATTTTGCCAGCGGCAGAATGACCAGCCGGTCATGGATCGTTCCTTCCTCAACAAATTCAGGGAGGTAGCCCTCCAGCTCTTCGTCGGTAAAATAGTCCCGGTAGTCCGCCAGAATGTTCTCATCCGGCAGCGCCAGCACGGTCTTTGGGTAAGACACGAACAGGTCCGGCAGCTCGGGCGCCCCGGGGTCCTTGTAGGCGGCGGCCAGCACGCTCTCGTGGATAACGCCGCTGTTGCTGACGCTGTCCACCCGCACTCGGATGCCCTGCTCCTGACCCACGGTGCGGTTGAACTCCTCCACCAGCGCGTTCATGGGTGAGTTCACCTCACCTCCGTAAACATGCCAGAGGGTGACGGTGACGGGGTCTCCGTTGGTTTCCCCGCAAGCGGTGAGGCACAGCACAAGACCGGCGGCCAGCGCCGCCAGCAGGAAGATCCGTTTTTTCATGGATATGCCTCCTCGCTCAGTGGGAAGGGGTCTCGCCCGCCCGTTTTCGATCTTTGGGAAAAGGCGCGGCGGCGATGCCGCCGCGCCTTTCGGTGCTTTGCTTGCGCGTTATGCCCGGAGGATCACTTCACACTGCGATAGAGGAAGGTGACGATCTGGGCTCTCGTGCAGTCGTTGCCGGAGCCGAACAGGCCGCCGCCGATGCCGCCGGTGATGCCGTTCTTGGCGGCCCATGCCACCGCGTCGGCGTAATAGGCATTGGTCGCCACATCACCGAACTCAGCGCTGCCGCTGACCTTGGGGCTGCCCGCCGCGCGGTACAGGAAGGTCACGCTCTGCGCACGGGTGCAGGTGGCATCGGGACTGAACTTGCCGTCGCCGGTGCCGCCGGTGATGCCGTTCTCCACGGCCCAGGCCACAGCCTTGGCATAGAAGGCGTCAGCGGCAACATCCGCGAAGCTGCTCATGCTCTTGGGAGCGGGAGAACCGGCCGCGCGCCACAGGAAGGTGACGATCTGCGCGCGGGTGCAGGGCTCGTTGGGGCCGAACAGTCCATTGCCGATGCCGCCCGTGATGCCCTTTTCTGCCGCCCACTTGACCGCTTCATAGTAGTAAGCGTCCACGGGAACATCCTTGAAAATCTGCACCGGAGCCTCTTCCACGAAGCTGCCCTTGATGGTGACCTTGCCGCTGGGCATCTTGAAGGTGTACTTGCCGTTCTTCTCGGTGAGCTTCAGGGCATCGCCGTCCTTATCCAGCGCCTTGAGCATTTCGAGCTCGTAGCCCTTGTCGGGCTTCACGGTGATGGTCACGGTGTCACCCTTGGAGGCGGACTTGGGGGAAACGGTAATGGTGCCGTTCTCGGTCTTATCCACAGTGATGGAATAGCTCGGGGTGGAGGAGCCGCCGCCACCGCCGTAATAGGACGGATTGCTGATGGTCAGTGTGCCCTTGGTCAGCACGATCGGATTGTAATTGGTGGTGTTAGGCTCACTGACGCCGCTGATCACGATGTCATAGGTGCCGGTCGTGGCCGCAGTAGGCGTAGCATCAACGCCAGCATTCTGATACTTCATGGCGAGAGTGCCCACCAGCGCGTCGCTGCCCACCAGTCCGGTGACGGTGTAGTGCGTGTCCTTCACGGGAGAAGTCAGGCTGGGAACCGTGCCGCCCACATAGATGCTCTGGTTCTTCGCCGCCACAGTGACCGTAGCCTTGTTGATGGTGATGGTTTTAGAAGCACTGGTCACATCATTGTAAGCAGTATTGCCAGCCATCTTAGCGGTAACGGTAACATCGCCTGCCTGGGTGGGGGTCAGCTTCCCGGTGGCATTGTCAACGGTGGCATTGCCGGTGCCGGGAGTGACCGTGTAGGTCACGGCACCATTGGTGGAGCCGCCGCTGGTGCCCAGCTGCAGGGTCTGACCGTAGACCACGGTGGTACCGCCGGTGAGGGTCAGAGCCGCCTGGTTATCCTTTGCTGTCAGGTTGATCTCCAGCGTAATGGTGTAGTCCTCATAATTGTCACAGGACGCCTTGAGGGTAATAGTAATCTTGTCGCCCGTCTTACCACCGGAGATCGCATAGGTCAGCCCGCCGTCCGCTACGGCAACATCCTGCTTGGTAAGGGTAGCAACAGACCCGGTACTGACGCTGTATCCACTGTTATAGCTCCAGTTCTGCCCGCTGGGAAACCCAGACCAATCCGGCGCATAGGTGTGCTCGGAGGTATCCGTATACTTCTGCGTCAGCTCGACATTTTCGATGTTTCTGCCGTCTGCCTTACCCACAGTCACAGAAACATTGATGTTCTCAACCGTCTTATAGTTGATGGCGTCGGCGGGGGTGAACTTCGCCGGGAAGTTCTTGGTGGCGGGGGTACCAACAGCCGTGCCGGTGTTCATCCAACTCCAGCCAGTGGTAGCAGCAATGTTTACATCCGCCAGAGTCTGGCCGTACTTGGCAGTCAGACCGGTGGGAACGGTGTAGGTCGGTGTGCCTTGGGTGATCTCCCAAGTTCTATCGACGCTGTCCGTGTAGTTGCCCTTACCGGTAACGGTTACGGTGTAGTTGCCTACATTTGTGCTGCTGGTTACACCGGTAACGGTGTAGTGGGTGTCTTTTATCAAGGTGGTAGTTCCATCCTTGACGGTCACATTCACAGTCCGGGCGCTGCCGTTGTACTCAAGAGAGGTCTTATCCAGAGTAACGGTCATGCCGCGGATGGACTTGGGCTGAATCGCGAAATTTGCTTCTGCCGTGTAGATGGTGGTAGAAGATTCGCACTTTGCCTTGACCGTGTACTTACCTACGTTGGTCGGGGCGGTGGCGCTGCTGCTATAGCCTGTGCCATCGCGGCCCTCATAGGTGTAGGTCACGGTACCGGTACCAGCAGGCTGGTTAGCAACAGTGGGAGATACGCTTCCGCCGTAGATAATGCCGCCCTGCATCACGGTCATGGTGGTGTTGTCGATGGTCTTGTCGATGACCTTGACGTTGACCGTGGCGATGATGTCATCGTAGTTGTCGCTCTTGATGGTCACCTTCCAGCTTGCGGTGTCGTCCTTGTTAGTGGCTGCCAAGCCGGATTTCAGCTTAAAGCTTTCATTGGCAAAACAATCAATAATAGTGTTGCTATCCACCAAGCCAGCGGCAGTGCCCTTAAACGCGGCGCCCTCGATATTGTTTGGCAAGCCGGTAAAGTCATTGACCGCAACCGTCTTGGCGGCGGTGTCGCTGAAGAGCACCTCAAAGTCAGCCTTGATGCCCGTGGGGGCGGTTGCCTTGCCGATGGTGTAGTTCTGCGTGACGGTGGCGGGCAGCTTATAGTTGCCTGCCTTTGTACCGGTCAAGTCGGTGGCGGTGGCGGTATAACTGCCCACAGCGGTCTCACCGCCGCCGGTGACAGTGACATCGACCACATCGCTGTTTACCGGGCCCGTAGCGGCGGCGGTGACGGTCTTGCCGTCGCCCCAAACGCGGCCGGTGATGTTAGACCAAGTGAGGCTGACCTCTTTCTTCCCGACAGTCAACTTGCCAGGGTTGTAGGTGATGTCATAGTTGGTGGAGGTGTAGCCCGTGGGCGTAATGGAGTACTCACCCACATTGCCGTACTTGGTATAACTGTAGTCATAGCCCAGGGAACCGCCGAGAACGCTTTCACCATCGCTGCCGACAAAGCCGCTAATGGTCACGCCGTTACCTGCGGGCGCGTCACCATAGGTGATGGTGTGGGCATTGGCGGTAATGGTCAGCGGAGCGGGCTTGATCTCGCCGGTGAATTCGATGGCATCTGCCTTGTCCCGTGCCTCGTGCGTGGCGCTGGCATCGGTAACCCACCAGAATTTGATGGTGTAGGTGCCCGCGTCCGTCAGGTTAGCAGGAGCAATAACAGTACCCGCTGAATCCGTTACCTCGAATTGTCCGTAAGCGTTAGCAAATACCGGTGTCGTTGTTTCTCCCTCAAGAAGTACGCTGTTCACTGTCGGGTGGTGGTAGTTTGTGATACCAACCGTGCTGCCACTCGTGCTGCCACTATAGAAAAGGTCAGTGGGGGCTGATGGTGAAGTCAGTGTTCTCATAGACCTGCCCCTTCACGCCGGTGACGGCGAGCGCGGCGGACTTCACGGAACCGACTTCAACCGTGATGCTGTTGTCGCCCTTCTTCAAGGCCGTGTCAGCACCGCCGTTATAAACGATGGTGTAGTCCTTGAAATTGGTGTCGGTGCTGACATTGTCATAAGTCGCCGTGACGGTGAGCTCGGACTTGTCGATCGTATCACCGTGGTGCTTCGTGCCGATGGTATTGCCGGTGATTTCCAGCTTGGTCAGGGATTTTTCACCCGTCTCAGGGAAGGTCTTGGTGAGGACATAGTTGCCGTCGGCCTGTTTGGTGGTCGAATCAGCCGCGCCGCCATTCACGGTGAAGGTGATACTGTTGGCGAACTGATAGCCGGTATCGGGCTTGACCGTGATCTTGGCTTGGTAGACGGTGCTGGCGGCAAAGTTGCCGGTAACCGGGCTTTCACCGTCAAACCACTTGACATCAGCAGTCAGACCGGCGGGTGTCACGGTCACGCCGGTGTCCGGTGCAGCGCCCTTAACAGGAGCATCCAGACCAGCGATGGTCACGCTGGTGATGGGTGCCTTGGGGATGGTGACGGTTTTGGACGATGGGGCGGTAACATCGGTAATTGGTTGAGCATTGTGTCCACTATCAATATAGCCCAAGTTGAAAAGGTTTACGCTAAATTGTGCCGAGCCACTGGCGCCGTCTAGTACTTTGAACTCTATTGTCAATAAGTTGAATCCTTCAGTGGTAATTTTACGGTTCGTCGTACCAAGGGCATTAAACGCAACTGTGCCGGTGGTATTAGCATTTCCTTTATCGGTAATGGTCGGATTCCATTTATGCAGACCGGTATTTATTACCTTGACATCTGTTTCTAGATCCTCATCATACTGTGTTTTTTCTTGAAATTCAAAGCTGGATTTATCAAAACCTAACTCAATCTGTGCACCTGCAAGTTTGTCCATCACGGGCAGCGTAAATTTGACTGTTACGGTATCGCCCGCCTTAAGCTTATCGATGGACTCCCCGTCGGTGGTTACTTCCATGCCTGCAGGGGTAGCTGCAAAGGCAGACACGGTAAGGAAGCTCATTAGCATCATAATGGCCAGGAGACCGGCACATATGCGCTTAACTTGACTCATATCATCTGCTCCTTTCAATCAAAGCTCGTTATATTTCGAGCCAAATACTGTTGTAGTGTCAAAAGATCATAAAGGTCTACTTTATCATCTTTGGTCACATCGGAAATTAGTAATTGTGTTTCTGTTAGGGTAATATTTTTGGCCAAATATTGCTGCAATGTCAGCAGATCGTAAAGGTCCACGTCTCCGTCGCGGTTCACATCGCCCCACAGGTACACCGTCACATCCTTCCCAATGTTGTCGGTTGCTACGGTGATTTCCTCCGTCCACGGGGCGTGGCCCTTCTTCTCCACCTTCAGGGTATACGTTCCGGCGGGGACGGTGGCGAAGGAATAGTTCTGGCTGTAGGGCGCTGTGCCGGGGACTCCGGGGAGGGTGTCGGTAAAGGCCGTGGTTGTCTCGTCCTGCTTTGTCAGCGTCACGGTAACATTCTCGCCGGTATCGCCGTAGCTGGTGATGGTCCCGCTGACTGCTGCGCTTGCATTGGGATCTTTGACGATGAACTTCACATTGCGTCTCAGCGTGTTGACATTGTCGCCGCTGATCTTAAGGGTGGCGGTATAAATACCGGCAGGCAGGTCCTTTGCGGGTCTCACAGTAGATTCAACTTTCCCGCTGGCTGCAATATTTTTGATGTTGCTCGGATACACCGTGAAAGCCGTGGGATTGGCACCCTCCACCGTGATGGTCAGCGGACCGGTGTCCGCCGTGCCCTTGTTGTCGATGGTAAGAATCCGCGCTTGTGCAAAGGCGTAGCCCTCGTCTTCGCTGGGAAGGACCGTGGGGTCGGGCCAGTTGCTTACGCTGATCTCGGGGTGCGGCTTGACATAGTTCACCGTGAACTTCTCGCCCAGATACCACCAGCCATTCAACTTTTCGGCAATATAGTATTCACCGGGTGCAACATAACTGTTACCGTGACGTGACGATGCCTCACAGCTGTACACATACGGGCTGCCAGTGGAGGTCGTCGATGGATTGATAGTAGTGATGTAATTACTCTCATTGCCCTCATTCCCGACCTCTACCAGTGCGAAATACTCATTTCCGTCATGCGGCTTTACCATCGTTTTGAAGGTGAGTACGCCCCGGTCATTGAGGTCGCCGGTGGGCGTGAAGGTCGGTTTCCCGTCAAAGGGACTGTACTCCGCAATCACGGTGACAGCCTTGTTGGGAACGGTGAAGGAGTTGCTCGCCGTGGTAGCCGATTTGTCGAACTTCACATCATCAGAGGTCCACTTCTGGAAGGGAATGACCTCTCCGCTCTTGCCCGTCTTTTCATTGGGCGTGATGCTCACCTTGTCGCCCGCAAGGAACTTTCCGCTTCCATTCGGGTACTTGACGCCGGGGCCGGTGAGCTGGCCGTTCCCGGCCGTCACCTGATAGGGCGCGCCCTTGCGGTAAGAGGCGTAGCAGTTGATCGTATCCACATTGACCGCGTGGGGGGTGGTGTCGAAGCTACCCCCTCTATAAATGGCGCCGCCGGAGGAACCGTTCTTCTTCCACTGGACCTCCATATTGCCAACCTTGGTCAAGGTCGCGCCGCTCATGGGATAAACACCGTAGCTGTATCCATAGCTGTCTCCATTATTCTCAACCTTACCGGCGGTTTTCACATTGATCTTAATCGTGCCGTTGGTGTTGATGGTCACATTTTTATCTGCACGCAGACCGTTGCAGTAGTCACCTAAACGATAAGTACTGTTTGGCGTAGCGCAGGTGATGTCCACGGAGGCTTTGTCGGAGATGGTGATGTTTTCCTTTGCGAAAATGCCGTAGGCTTTCTCTTTGTCTCCCGTGCCGCCGTGTGTCGTGTTGATCGTCACTTTGGCACTGCCCTCGATCGTCACATTGCCGGTTTTATAGCTGGCAGATAAACCGGTCTCGATGCCGATTGCGGGATTGGAGCCGCTTGTTGTTTTGCTAATAGAGAGCGTGCCGCCGCTTTCCGAAGTAATGGTTATATCGCCGCCTACATCATTTGTAAGGCTACCATTGATGGTATTCGTGCCCTTCAGTACGACGGTAATATCAGAACATTTGACTCCGCCCACCGAGATGCTCCCGCCGCTGTAGCCGTTCAGCGTCAACTTACCGGTGGTGGGATCATAGTGGGCGATGTAGTTGTCTTTGTTGCCGGTGAAGTGCTTGCTCTCATCGCCGCTTTTGTAATAAAGGCTGCCTGGATCGTAAAATTGTTTGCCACCGTCAACAAAAACATTGCTTGCATCTGGATATGCCGCCAGCGCCGTGGTGGGGAGCAGCGAGAGCAGCATCACAAGGCTGAGTAGGATGCTCAGGATTTTGCTTTTTGTTCGTTGCATAAATCGTTGCCTCCTTCATCGAAAGGATTTGTTGTGCGCCGCGTTTTTGTCCCCGGCTCGCGGCCGCCGGGTCGGTTTTTACCGGGCGCTCCCGCCCGGCATGGCCTCTGTCGTCTCGCGGAGCCATGTACGCACCTGCTGCGCGGAAAGGGCGCCGATGCAGTAGCCGTCGATGAGCTTCAGCTCCACCGCCTTATCCAATGCGGCTTGCTTTTTCGGGTAGCTGTCTTCACAGATGAGGTAGACCCGGCAATTTGGCAGCCTCCGCCGCACCTCGATGGCGATGTCGCAACGGGCGGAGACGTCCTTGTCCTCCACGCCCTCGGTGAAGTCGGTCTCCAGCACCAGAAGATCCACCTTCTCCGCCGTACACTGCCAGACCACATCGTCGCAGTCGTCGGAGAGGATGCCCAGCGGACGACAGCCGCCCAGATTGCCCAGCCAGTCTGCCGCGCGGCGGGTCATGGCGTGGGAGAGAAAGCAGACCGCCGCGCGCGGCAGCTCCGCGCCGGGGCCGCTGGCCGGCGGCTCCCGCTTTCGGAACAAGCTCAAACCGCCTCCCCCTTTCTCCGCGTCACGCCTGCCTTCGGCAAGCGCGTCCCACATTCGGGGCAGTACACCGCGTAGTTGGTGACAGCCACACCGCATCCAGGGCAGCAGCGGTGGCGGGAGAGGTAGAAGTCATAGAGGGTCTTTTCCGGCAGTACCGCGCCGCAGTCAGCGCAGTGCGTGTCCTGCGCGGGGTTTGCCCTGCCGCACTCCGCGCAGAGCTTACATCGCCGCATGGTTTCCGGTCCGAAGCCGAACTCCAGCAGTGTCACCTGCCGCAGGGCCCTTCTTGTCCGCAGATCGTATTCGGTCATGGCGTCCCCTCCTTTCTGTCCATACCGTCCGCTATCAGCTTCGCTCCGCAGGTGGGGCAGTAGCGCGGCGTCGCGCCCCGCAGCCTTACGCCGCATTGATGGCAAAAGGCGGGAAACTCCGTTTCCCACGGCGCGCAGTCCAAACACAGCCCCGCGTTGACATTGAACATAGCGGAGGATACATACTTCCCGCATTTGGGGCAATGGTTGAACTCCCACCTGCCCTCCGTTGCCCACGCGATCTCCAGCGCGGCTTCCTCCGTGTCCGCTTGAATGGGCTTGGTCACGCAGCACAGCTCGCCGGAGATGTCGCAGTAAAAACGGAAGACCCTGTTGCCTCCCGAGTCGGCAACGACCCGGTAGGCTGCCGTTTTCTTCGCCTGCTCCATCCGCATTCCTCCCTTCTTTTTCTCATTTCGTCTTGTAAAGCTGTCGTGGAATATGCTACAATGGAAAGGCTAAAGAGGCGGTCGGCTCGACAGGATATAGGGCGTCGAGCGATCTTTAGGTTGGAGCGAAGCTCCAACCTAAAGGGGTACCTTTAGGTTGGAGCGAAGCTCCAACCTAAAGGGGTACCCCTTTAACGATTCTCTGTTCACCTGACGGTCGCCGGACGGTGCGTCCGGCTCCGTACACTATTTTTGTACCATATTTTCATTCTTTTGTCTGTCCCCTAAATCCCTCATTTAGGGGACAAAGTGAAAAAATATTTTTAAAAATTTCGAAAATCAGCCCGATTTTTCAAACACCCGTTCTGTTTTGGAGGTCTGTTTCATGAAAAAGCGTATGCTGGCGGCTCTGCTGCTATCCGCCCTTCTTTTCACCCTCTCCGGCTGCGGAGAGAAGTCCCTGCTGCATAAAAAGGAGCCGGTCTCTTTGACCTTCTGGCATGTCTACGGCGAGCAGGCAGGCTCGCCCATGGACCTTCTGGTGCAGGAGTTCAACCGCACCGTGGGACAGGAGCGCGGCGTGCAGGTGAAGGTCACCGGCACCAGCAGCGCATCCAAGATCGGCGGCTACCTGAAGGAGGCGCAGAGCGGCGGCAAGGACGTGCAGGAGATGCCCGACCTCTTTACCTGCCACATCATCGACGCGCTGGAGCTTGGCGAGGATAATCTTGTGCCTTGGAACGAGCAGTTCACCCCCGACGAGCTCTCCGACTTCATCCCCGGCTTTCTCTCCGACGGCACGGCGGAGGACGGCAGGCTGCTGATCTTCCCCGTTTCCAAGTCCACGCAGCTTCTGATGTGCAACGGCAGCGGCTTCGACCGCTTTTCCGCTGCCACCGGCGTCCGCTATGATGACCTCGCCACATGGGAGGGCTTTTACGACGCTGCCGGCAAATTCTATGACTGGTCGGGCAAGCCCTTCTGTGCGTTGGACTATCCCATCCGCGCCGTGGAGCTCTGCGCCATGGAGCGCGGCAGCGGGGATTTCTACACGGAAAACGGCTGGTACGATACCGACAATGCCGTATTCAAGGAGAGCTGGATGCAGTTCGCCCGCTCTCTGGCTCAGGGCCATGTGGTGGTCTCCGATCTCTATTCCAATACGCAGGTGATGACCGGCGATGTTCTCTCCGGTCTCGGCTCCTCCGCGGCGATCCTCTACTATAACGATACCGTCACCTACCGGGACGGCACGCAGGAGCCCATGGATCTCCATGTACTGCCCATGCCGAAAACGGCGGGGGCTGACGCCCTAATGACGCAGGCCGGCGTGGGTCTTTGCGCCTATAGGACCACCGAACAGAAGGCGGAGGCCGCGGCGCTCTTCGTCCGCTGGCTGACGGAGGCTGAGCGCAACCTTGACTTCGTGGCGCAGACCGGCTATATGCCGGTGCGCAGCGGTGCCTTCGACGCCATCACGGATTACGACAATTTCCCTGCGCCGGAAGAGAGCTATCGGCAGCTCTATGCCGCGCTCAAGACCATGCGTGAGGACTACACCCCCGTGTCCGAGCCTCGCTTTGAGGGCTACTACGGCAGGGTCAGCGTCCTCTACGACGGTCTGCGCCGACTCCAGCAGGAGCTGCCCGCGCGCGCCGCAGCCGGCGAGGACATCGACGCGCTGGCGGAGGAAACCTGGGAGCTGCTCTGCTCCATTCACTGAAAAAATCAACTACATCGGAAGGGGGGTGAAGGCCCATGCCCAGCTTTTTGCTCGCAAAACTGAAGCAAGCGCAACCATCCATGCGCCGGCGGCTGTTTCTATACATGGGCGCATTGGCGGTTTTGCTGCTGGCGGCATTGTTTGTCGCCCTGCTTCTGCTGGGGCAGCTCAAAAGCCCACGGGCTGAAACGGAAAAGGCTCTGTCCTTCCAGATGGGAGCCTTTCGCTCGGATATGACCTCCCTGTGGCGGAATGTCTCTGTCATGGGCGTGCATCTCTCGCAGGATATGACAGCCCTCATTGAGGAGCAGACCTCGGACTTTTCCTCCCTCAATGGAGATGTAGACGCCGTGGGTGCCTTGCAGGAGGCCATGCTGGAGCCGCTGTGCCAGTATGTGCGGCAGACGGATTGCTCCGGCGCGTTTATCCTGCTGGCCACCTCGCTCAGCTCCGATCCCGCTGTGGATTCCAAATCCGGACTGTATGTGCAGCGCGGCAACGCCGAGCACACCACCGGCGACCTGCTGCTCTACCGCGGCATGGCGGACATCGGACGGCGGCATGATGTGATGCCCCACCGGAAATGGGCGCAGGAATTTGACCTGTCGAGCTTCCCCGGCTTCGCGGAGCATCTGGAAAAGGCGTCTGCGCCCATAGAGCGTAGCTGCCGCACCACAGAGCTTCTAACCCTGCCCGGTACCACAGAGCAGGCGATCCTTCTGACCGTCCCCATGATCGGCGCGGATGGCACGGTATACGGTCTGTGCGGCTTTTCGGTGAATCAGACCTACTTCTTGGCGCACCACGCGCAGCCGACCGGCATTGGCAGCCTTGCCTGTGTTCTGTCGGATTCTGCGGAAGGGCTGGATGTTCAAAGAGGGCTTCTGACCTATCCCACAGGCGACTTCTGTTTTGTGCCGGATGAGCTGCTGGAGAAAAGGAGCCTGCGCGGTGGACTGAGTGCTTTCGTAGGGACGGAGCTTTCCTTTGTCGGCATTTCGGAGCCGTTCACGGTGGCTGCCGGGGATGAGGCATCTCCCGATCTGACGGTGCTGATCCCCAAGAGCGACTATGACCGCGCCCTGCTCAAAAGCAGGCTAGAGGCCGCCGGCGTGCTGATGCTGCTGTTGTTTTTCGCCGTGAGCTGCTGCCTGTTCTATACCCGCCGCTATCTCAGACCCATTCTGGAGGACATTGATCATGTCACCGTGGCGGGCGGCGAGAAGGGAAAGCCCATCTTTGAGGAGCTGCTGCCCATCTCCGAGAAGATGCGATCCCATGAGGAAGCTGTGACCGCTCTGAAGGCGGAACGGCAGGATGCCCAGGACAGAGCCGAGCAGCTTTTAGGCGAAAAGCTGGGGCTTGAAGAGCAGGTAGAGGGTATGCAGGGGCAGCTGGACGATTCCCTTGCGGAGATCCGTCGCTTGGCTCACCTCGGAAAGAAGGAGCTGAAACCGGCTGACTATGATAAATTCTTAAAGGGCTACGCCAAGCTGAGCGCCAAGGAGCTCGAAATATGCGAGGCTCTTGTCAGCGGCCTGAGTACCCGCCAATGTGCGGAGCAGATCGGCTGTGCCTCCAGCACTGTAGATACATACCGCAAGAGGGTTTATGAAAAGACCGGCATCCACAGGGTGCGGCAGCTTCAGCTCTGCGTTGCGCTCATGCGGATGGAACAGCAGGAGTCAGAAACACAGAAAGAATAATGACGGCAATGGCGGCGGCGCATCTCTCCACGAGGCGATGTGCCGCCGCATACTTTTCCCGCGCCTCGCTTCTGCCCCTATCCTTGTTCTTTCTCTGTCCTAATTCTCCGATAGAGTGGGCTGTTCCGGTGGGCTCATATTGAACCCCTCCTCGGTTCAGCAAACAGGTATAGTTACCCCTTGGCGTAGCGATTTTTATTTTTTGGCTTAATGAAGTGGATCGTACCAGGGCGCTGTACGATCCACTTTTCATTTATTTCAGCGTATAGAGATTGGAGGTATTGCTCCCATTGGGACGGTATCGGGGCAGCTTGGCAAGATAGCCGTGCTGCTCCAAATCCGCCAGTGCCCGCTTGACGGTACTGCGGGAGAGATTCATATCTCTCGCAATCGTCTTGATCCCCGGCCAGCAGCTTCCCGCGCTATTGGACCGGTCCTTGAGGTACATATAGACGGATACAGCCCTGGGCGGCAGGAGCGTGTCGGCGTAAATGCTGTCAAAGTAGCTCACCGATCCACCTCCTGCCGGGGAAGATTGTATGACGATGTTGTCACCGCCAACGGAAATGGTCTTCGCCGTCTGATAAATGCTGTACAGCTCCGGGTGAATACCGGAGAGGCGAATGGCGGGGAAGTCGAAGCCGCTGCTGTCGAAATGCCAGAGGACTCTTTTCCAAAGCCCCTCATCGGCGGTAAGCAGAAACAGCGCAGCCGCATTGCGCTCGGACATACCGTAGCAACGGTTTTTCCAATGCGTCCATCGTTCTCTGTGGGCAGCACTGAGGAAGAAGCGAAAGGGCTGCCGGTTCAGCTCATCTCGCAGCCGTCTTTGCAGCGGGCGGAACATCCTCCCGCCGAAGCACTCCCGCGCCAGAGTGTTCAGTTCCACCACGCCGGCCTCGATGCGCTCCTCCAGACAGACACATTCATTCAGGTGACAGGGGTGTCCGCTGTCATATCTCGTGCAGTCTTTGCAGCGCACATCGTCGGCACTGTAGCGAAAGCTGCTGCGGATGCGTCCGCTTCTGCGAGGCTGATGACGGGGTGGCGTCATCATCTGCACCTCTGCGGCGAACAGGGGTGTGAACTTCATAAAATATCGCGTCAAATAATCCCTCTCCTTTCTTGGAAATAAAAAAGGGCCGGAGTCTTATTGCTAAAACTCCGGCCCATGCCATACTGCTATTACATTGTCTGCTCCTGCGATGCTCGTTCCAATGCTTCATCCTGCTGTCGGATTCGCTCATTTAGATCCGGTACGCACACCCTGATCTGCTGCTGGATTCCGCGGATCATTTCTTCCTGCGTATCCGTAAGCTCAAAGAAGTCCTCATCCACGGAATCGGCGCAGCAGCGGAATATCTCGGTCAGCTGCTCCGGGCTGAAAAGCTGTTCCTTTTGGATAAGCCCGGAGCGTGTGGCGAAGTCCTGCTTGGCGCCATCGTAGTTCTCCATGAAGTAGTGTCCGTGTACCACACCCGTGCGGTCATAGTCCCAATCCCCATGTGACGAATTGAACGCCGTGTTTGCTCGGAGTGCCTGCCAGCACCGTGCCGCCAAAGTCAGCGAGGATGCGGTAGTCGCCCTCCAGCCCTGTGGCTTGGAGCTTCGGTGCGCGCCCCATCGCCGTCATATATTCCGCGGTCATGGCAGCGATATGGATGACGCTCTGCAAAGCATCCTGCGCGCCGATGCCATCCACGTTCTCCTGCCGGTACAGCACGCTGCCCCGTCCGGAGATCTGGCAGAGACGCCCTTTTTCCCAGCAGACGGGCAGGTGCTGATCCTCGATGCGCTCCGGCTCAAAGTCGGCGTGTACCAAGCCGATTTTGAGTTCCTCGAGGTACCGGAGCTGCGCCATGTTGGTTTGATCGTTCATTTTGAAATCCCCCTTGTTTAATAAAAAATACCGAAGCATCTCAAAATGCTTCGGTGGAGTAGGTCGTACTGTGTGTAGCGCCCTTTTTGCTCGCTGCAAATCGAACAATAAAAGGCTCTTATATTTGTGTAGTTTTTTCTGAAAGTTCTGTAGCTCTTTCGCTGTTCAAAATGGGCGCCAAGACTCAAAACTCTCCGCTTTGCTCCTAATCATAGGTTCGAATCCACTCGGACAGCAAAAACTGCCAAAAATAGCTTTCAAAAAACTGCAAAACTTGAAAAAAAAGAAGACCCAAACCGCCTGATACTCTAAGCGTTGCGCTTAAAATATCCAGAATGTAAAGGTCTTCTGGTACGCCCGACTGGATTCGAACCAGCGGCCTTTGGAGTCGGAGTTATCAGGCCGTCAAGCCGGAATCCACCGCGGCGCAACGGTTTGATTGAGATTGCACAAATTTTCGGCATTTTGAAGAAAAACCTCGGACGCCTTGCAGCGCAGGGCGTCCGAGGTTTTTTGCGGTAGTAGTCAAATAGTAGTCTGAGCGGGTCGCAGGTCACGCAGCTCGATTCAACTGAGCAACCTTATCGATGAACTCTTTCATGTCTTCGATATAGGTGTATGGCGCATATTCAGAATAAATCTCGGGAGAGTCCAGAATAACAATTTGAACTCCATCCGCTCTCAATGCCTCCAGTGTTCCGGGTAGGCAGCGGGCCTCATTGGGCGTCTTGCAGCAGTAGGCAAGACAGCCCCGCTGATCAAAGATTTTTGCAACGATGTATATTTTTTTATCGCCCATTGTCATACTCCTCCAGTTCCTGCAATCTCTTTTGGAAGTCCTGCTCGGTTTTGAGTATATTGGCAGTATACTCCTGATAAAGCTTTTTCCCGATTTCCGGACTTTTGTACTTGTAGACATACTGGTGGCTCCAGAGGTTAAAGTGGTAATCCTTTCCACACCACAGCTGCACTTCTATCGGGTATGCTAAACTATCTCTCTGATAATAAAGGTGAATCGCACGATAACCATCATCTACCTGTTTTCCGTTCCGCAAATCAACGACTCTAAAATAGTCTGGGAAGTCGTTAGGATACTCGTCGAAGCGAAGCCGGAATCCAAGCACATCATTAAAGCACTGCTTAAAGCCGCCGTGGTTAGCGAGCGTCTTTTCATATTTCCGCATGATGGAGTCATCGCTTTTGAAGCGGGAACCTATTAAATTCTCCTGAACCAGTGTATCAATATACCCTGCTCTGTACTTCGCTATATCATCAAGGATCGTATTAATCGGTGTTGCACTTAATGATATCTGCTTCAAACTTCGCCCAAGCGTTGAACGATAAGACAACAAATCAAGAATATCTTTTGGAATAAATAAATTCATCGTTCGTAGAGTACAACTCCCTCTCGGTTCAATTTGTTGGCAAAGCTCTGGCTATCCGCTACACTGTGTTCCCATTCTTCCGGCGTATACAGAAGGAAGTCAATCGGCGTATCAGATTCCGTATCACAATATAAATCCGTCAATAATGACCGTTTGTCCTTTGTCGATGCTATGACACAAAGATCAATATCACTTTTTGCAGTCGCAGTTCCTTTCGCCTGCGAACCGAATAGTAGAATCTTCTCCGGAGCGCAGAGTCGAATGACTTGTTCTCGAATTGCATTTAGCTTTTCCACTGTATCGCCCCCTCACAGCAAATTTCTTATTTACAGTATAGCATGAACCCTTTAAAAATAAAAGTGCTTTTTATGGCAGTTTCTTTCATAGTGCCGTTAAGCTGCCTGCCATAAAACAACGCCATCCTTTCGGATGTTTTTATAGAACGGAATAATATCTTTCCACTCTGCAAATTTATCATAATCGATGCAGAGGACAGAGAGCACCCTCCCGCACTCAAGTTCCAGGTCAACTACAAGGTCGAGCATTTGATCTCGCATTGCTTTTGTTGCTCCTGCGTGAAGGAGAATTGCCACATCAACATCTGAGTCTTCCGCTCGAGTTCCACGTGCGGTAGAGCCATACAGGATGATGCTGTCAACCAGATCTCCATATATCTCTTGCATTCCCGGAATCATCTTCTCTAACGCCAGATCAATCGTCATCTGTTCCCCCTCCTTATCGCAGATTTTCTGTTTGTAGTATAGCATGGAGCAACTCAAGATAATAGTGATTTTTATGGCAGTTTCTATCACAAACCCGCCTGATTAAATTCAGGCCGGTTTGGTGCCAGTTGACATATTCGCTCACATCGGCTTTGTCGTTATACTGCTTGCGGACTCGGACAAACACAGAGCCGTCACTCTGTTCGGTTTCCTCGGTAATCTGGTACCGGGTACGGCCTCTGTCCATCATAAGTCACAGGTTTATGCTTTTTTCTTTTTTTCCGCGCACCTGCCGCCAGCCCGGTCATCGGGCCGGCGTCAGATACACAAGATCAATCGTCCAACTCCGCCTCATGCTTGAGGATCGCACCGGAGGCCGCGTCGATCTCGTAGTCATATTCCATATTGCCGGATTTGAACTCGATTTCATAGACGAGCTTTCCGTCCTCATCATCCAGCTCAATGTCCATGTCATACGCCTGATTTTCACTCACGCTCGCATGGTTCAGGGCGATGGACTTTGCCTTGGCGTAGCCGATGTCAGCGCCGCCGGACGGCGCAGAGGGCTTTGCCGTCGCATTTGGCGTAGAAGCAGCAGCCAGCAAGTCCTTCTGTCCGCTGAGTACTTTCCCCGTGTAGGCGTCCACCAGATACTCGAACTCGCCCCATGCCGTTTGCAGCTCCACCTCATAGTGCGCGGGGAACTCGTCAAGCTCGGGATCGACCTCCGCTGTAACGGAATCCACCGCCGTCGTTCCAGCATACTGCTCCGCAGCATAGGCGGCGGCAGCTTTGCCGATCGGCATGGCGGGCGCGCCCGCTTCCGCGAGATCCTTCAGTTCCTCCACCGAGAGCTTTGCCAGCGCGTCAAACTTGAGTGCGGAGTTGAGCGCGAGCACGTGGTTCACCAACGCCGCCTTTCCGGTCGAAATGCTGTTTTCCCGTGCCTGCCGCTCCAGTCCCGGATCCTGCGTAAGCGTCTGTGTCAAAACCGACGCCCTCGATTCGCTTGTCTGCAAAACACCGTCCACGGTGCTCGTCAGCTCGCGCTGGAGTTTTTCCGCGCGAGCGGTATCCCTGTCCTCCACCGAGATCATGATGGCGGAGGAAATGCTATTGAGGTAGCCGTTCCGCACAAGGCTGCCCACGATGGCGTTCACCGCCACGTCGAGCTTCGCACCCTTGAGGTCCGCGCCGTTGCCCATATCCGCAAGGATGGCCTTCGCATCCTCGTTGAGCGGCGTGCAGACGAGGACCTTTTCACTTCGATTCACCTTCAGCTCGATGCTCGGGTTCACGTCCAGCGACACCACGGACGCCACCGCGTTCGCTCGCTGGTAGAACAGCCCCCCGCCGCCGAGCAGCATCACCGCAAGGCAGGCGGCAATGAGCGATGTCCATTTTCTCTTCGTCGTTTTCTTTGTCGTCATGGGAATGACCGTTCCTTTCCGCTCTTCACAGCGGGAGAGAACGCCGTTCACATCGTTCGGCGCGGTCTTTTCGACCGCCGCGGCCAGACGCTGCTCCATTTTTTCGTTGGTCATTTGGCGTTGTCTCCTTCCAGATAAGCTCGCATTTTTTTCAATGCTCTGTGATATTTCGACAGGACGGTCGGAAGCGGCAGCTCCAGCAGCGCAGCGATCTCCCGGTGCTTCATACCCGTGACCGCGTGGAGCAGCACGATACGCCGTTCCTCGTCCGCAAGGCTTGCCAGCGCTTGCTGCAAAAGGGTGTGCTCATCGGCGTCCAGTCCGCACTCCTGCGCGGGAATGGCGTCCCATTCCTCCTCGCTGAGCGCGGCATGACGCTCCTCGCGCCGCAGGCGCATCAGGCACAGATTGCGGCAGACCGCCAGCAGCCAGCCCATCGGCGAACCGGTTGGGCAGTACTGCTCCGCGCAGTCCCACACCTGTACATAGACGTCCTGCGTAAGGTCCTGCGCGTCATGCGCATTTTTGAGGTAGGAAAGCGCGAGACCGTACACCGCCGAGCGCGTGCGTTGATACAGCTCCGCGAGGGCTTCACGCTCACCGCCGGCAACGCGGAGCAGCAACCGCTGCAGCTCGTGCCGATCCTCTGCCGGCGCATATTCGGGTGTCATCAGCAAGCTGAGCATAAGCTTCCGTCTCCTGTCATCCGTGTAATGCACGGAAAGGATAATTTATTGCAGGGCAATTTAAATTTTTTAAAGAAGAATGCAGTGGGGCTAGGCAAAGAAGTTCGTCCCCTTTTTACTGCAGAAACGGCAAAAAGCAAAGCCTACCGCAAGCAAGAACGGTAGGCTTTGGTATGCCCGACTGGATTCGAACCAGCGGCCTTTGGAGTCGGAGTCCAACGCTCTATCCAACTGAGCTACGGGCACATATTTCCTTCAACGCTCCATAGTATAGCAAACTTCCACGAAACTGTAAAGCAAAATTTGGCAGAAAAAAGATCGTTAAAAAAATTGACAACTTTTCCTTCATCCTCTACAATAGAGACAATCTATAAATTTGAAAAAAGAGACAAAGCATAAAAAGAGAAGATCTCCGACGCCGTGATCCGGCGTCTTCCCCGCTACTATCGCTACCTGGACGAGCTGCACGCCAAGGGCATCGTGCGCATCTCCTCCGGCTCGCTCGGCAAGCGTATGGGCATCACCGCCTCACAGATCCGGCAGGATCTGAGCTGCTTCGGCGAGTTTGGTCAGCAGGGCTACGGCTACAACATCATGGAGCTGCGCGCCGAGATCGGCCACATCCTCGGCGTGGATGACAAGCGCCGCCTCATCGTCATCGGCGCGGGCCACCTCGGTCACGCGCTGCTGCAGAACTTTGACTTCGACCAGGGCGGCTTTCTCTTCGACACCGCCTTCGACGTTTCCCCCGCCGTCATCGGCACCACGGTAAACGGCGTCACCATTCGCGGGATGGACGAGCTGGACGCCTACTGCACCGCCAATCACCCCTCCGTCGCGGTGCTGACGGTGCCCAAATGCGTCGCACAGGAGGTCGCCGACCGTCTCATCGCCCTCGGTGTACAGGGCATCTGGAACTTCACCAACGTCGAGCTCAGCGGCGACGTTTTCTTTGAAAACGTCCACTTTGCCGACAGCCTGCTCACGCTCAGCTACCGCATCACCAAGCATTTTTCCCCCGGAGTAAAGGAGCCGAAATGAAAAAACGCACCTTCCTTCTCGCTCTCGTCCTGACCGCGCTCGTGTTTGTCGGCTACGCCGTCGCCGCGGGCGGCGGCGCGAGCGATCCTCTCATCTCGCTGGACTTTCTGAACGGCACGTTCCGCCGACAGGTGGAGGAAAGGATCGACGAGGCCGTTACCAAGGCGGACGCCGGCGCGCTCGACGACGCCAAGGCCCGCTGGAATGCCGCGGTCGCGGCGGCGGAGGCCGCTGTCGGCTCCGACTACGCCGCCGTCTTTACCGAAGCGCGCGTCAAGCAGGACGACATCCTCTCCGGCGTCACGGGCTTGCAGGTCATCCCTCTCGCCGGTGAGCTGACCGTTTCCTTTTCCGCCGGCACGGTCGTGGACGTGACCGACGGCAGAGAGCTTACGAGCGGCAGCGCCATTCCCATCAACCACCGCTGCCTCGTCGCCGAGGATACCACAGCGCTGTTCACCTGCACGTCCAAGACCGCCGTGCTCAGCTACTGCGGCAGCTATCACTTCGCCCTTTCCGACAAGCCGGACCGCAACGCGATGGCCGAGGCGCTCCAGTCGCTCTCCCTCTTCCGCGGCACGGGCAGCGGCATCGGCAGCGGCTATGAGCTGGAAAAGACTCCCACCCGCGCCGAGGCTCTCATCATGCTCATCCGTATGCTCGGTGAGGAAAAGGCCGCGCTGGCCTGTACGGCCTCCCAGCCCTTCATCGACGTGCCGGATTGGTGCGCCCCCTACGTCGCCTACGCCTACGAAAGGGGCTACAGCAACGGCGTGGGAACGGACAGTCTCGGCCATTCCTACTTCGGCACGCAGCAGACGGCCTCCGCCGCCATGTATGTGGAGTTCATGCTCCGCGCGCTCGGCTACAGCTCCACCGCCACCACCAATATTTCCGATGCGCTCGACCGCGCCGTGACCGCAGGCGTCCTGACTGCCGGCGAGCGCACGGCGCTCCGGTCCTCCGACTTCCTGCGCGCGGACGTCGCTTACCTCTCCTACTACGCGCTCTCCGTCCGCACAAGCGGCGGCGCCGCGCTGAGCCGGAAGCTCATCGACGCGGGCGTGTTCACCGATGCAGACTACCGTGCCGCGCAGGCGATGGTCACAACAGGCCGCCTTGCCTGACACTCTTTTGCACGAGGCGCATACTATGGATTGAGACCGCCACGGCGGCGGCTCTATCTTCATGGGAGGTTGCTTTTATGTGCAATAACGGTTTTGGCGGCGGCGGGTGCTGCTGGATCATCATTATCATTCTGCTCCTGATCTGCTGCTGCGGCTGCGGCGGCGGGTGCGGCAACGGCTGTGGCTGCAACAATGGCTGCGGCTGCAACAACGGCTGCGGCTGCTGAGCATCGACACAAGCTACACAAAGAGGACTGCGCTCACGCGCAGTCCTCTTTTTATCAATATACGGTGATCCTATCCTAAAACGCCCAGATGCTCGAGCAAAATCTTCACGCCGATGAGGATGAGAATGATACCGCCGGTCAGCTCTGCGCGGCTCTTGTAGCGCGAGCCGAAGAGATTGCCGACCCAAACGCCCGCGAGCGTGAGCACAAAGGTCGTGCAGCCGATGAGCGTGACGGCGGGCGCGATGCGCACGCCGAGGAAGGCGAACGAGACGCCGACGGCCAGCGCGTCGATGCTCGTGGCAACCGCCAGCGTGAAGAGCTCGCGATAGCGGATGCTCCCGCCGTGCTCGATCTCCTCTTCCTCCTGCTCACGGCTCTCGCGGATCATGCTGCTGCCGATGAAGGCGAGCAGCACAAAGGCGATCCAATGATCCCAGCGTTCGATGTAGCTCGCGAACCGGCTGCCGAGCAGATAGCCCATGAGCGGCATGAGCGCCTGAAAGCCGCCGAAGAACAACGCCAGCAACAGCGTGTCGCGCTTGTTGATTCTCTCCATGCCGAGGCCCTTGCAGATGGCCACGGCAAAAGCGTCCATCGAAAGACCGATGCCGATCAGGAACAGTTCAAAAAATCCCATGGATTGTCCTCCGCACATAAAAAACAGGTACGTCGCCGCACCCGAAAACAAGACGCAGGTACGGCAAAACCATACTTGAGTCTCGGTGTTTAAGACAAGCCAGGCCTTTCGGCCAGTCTGTTGACTTGCCACGCTCTCGCGCCATCTACTCCCTCAAAGTCTGCACAGTATAGCACAAGGCAAGGGAAAAAGTCAAGGCCGGCCACGCCTCTTTTACAGCACTTTTACCGTTTTGCCGTTTCCGCAACTTCTCCGTCATTTTCTTGCCGTTAAATGACGGAAATCCGTCAAATATCCTCTTGCTAAATCTGCGGCAGTATGCTAAACTAAAGGTAATTTTAGGAAAGGACCTCCTGTTCTTATGGAATTTTTATCGAATAAGCCGCTTCTGATCACCGATACCATCCTGCGTGACGCGCATCAGTCGCAGGCGGCCACGCGCATGACGCTGGAGGATATGCTCCCCGCCTGCGAGGTGCTCGACTCCATCGGCTACTATTCCCTCGAGTGCTGGGGCGGCGCGACCTTCGACAGCTGCCTGCGCTTCCTGAACGAGGACCCATGGGAGCGCCTGCGCCAGCTGCGCGCGCACCTGCCGCACACGAAGCTGCAGATGCTCTTCCGCGGTCAGAACATTCTCGGCTACAAGCACTATGCCGACGACGTGGTGGACGAGTTCTGCGCCAAGAGCATTGAAAACGGCATTGACATCATCCGCATTTTCGACGCGCTCAACGATGTGCGCAATCTGGAGCAGGCCATCAAGTCCACCAAGAAATACGGTGGACAGGTCGAGGCGACTCTTTCCTATACCATTTCTCCTATCCACAACGAGGACTATTTTGTCAAGCTCGGCCGCGAGCTGGAGGAGATGGGCGCGGACGCCCTGTGCATCAAGGACATGGCGAACCTCCTGCTGCCGATGGACGCCTACTCCCTCGTCAAGCGTCTGAAGGAGACCGTCAGCATTCCCATCCACCTGCACACCCACAACACCAGCGGCACGGGCGACATGGTCTATCTCATGGCGGCGATGGCCGGCGTGGACATCGTGGATACCGCGCTCTCCCCGCTCGCCAACGGCACCTCCCAGCCCGCGACGGAATCCCTCGTCGCTACGCTCAAGGGTACCGTGCGCGACACGGGTCTGGACCTCGGCAAGATGAGCGAGGCCGCCGTCCACTTCCGTAAGGTCGCCGAGCGCCTCAAGGCCTCCGGCGCGCTCGATCCCAAGGTGCTCAACGTCGACACCAACACCCTGCTCTATCAGGTGCCCGGCGGTATGCTCTCCAACCTCATTTCCCAGCTCAAGCAGGCAGGCAAGGAGGATAAGTATTACGACGTGCTCGCCGAGATCCCCGCGTGCGTGAGGACTTCGGCTATCCCCCGCTGGTCACGCCGTCGAGCCAGATCGTCGGCACGCAGGCCGTGATGAACATTATCTTCGGCGAGCGCTACAAGAACTTCCCGAAGGAATCCCGTGCCATGCTGCGCGGCGAGTACGGCAAGCTGCCCGGCACGGTCAACGAGGAGGTGCGCGCCAAAGCCGGCATCAAGCCCGAGGACGTCATCACCTGCCGCCCCGCCGACCTCATTGAGCCGGAGCTGCCGAAGTACCGCGAGCAGTACAAGAGCCTCGCCCGCAGCGAGGAGGATGTGCTCTCCCTCGCCCTCTTCCCGCAGGTGGCGGAGAAGTTCATCAAGCTGCGCAACACACGCCATCCGCTCGGTCAGCGCTTCATCAAGCCGCTTGAGCACGCGGAGAAGGTTGAGCGCCACGTCGCGCCGCTCTCCCGCAAGAAGTAACGAACGCCCGAAATGAGACAGCCTCGGCTGTCTCATTTCTTTTGCGCAAAAAATTGTCGAAGCGCAGAAGGCCGTCAAGGGCCGGTATCCCGACACCGAGCGAGTTCGTCACCGAGGTCTGCTATCCCGTAAGGAAAAAGTGAACGGATCTCCGCCGTTTTGTCTGTTTTCTCATACTTCGGTATGATTTACATTTCCGTTTGAGCGTGTATAATGGAGCTATACGAGATAAAACCATGCCATTATGCTTTACGGAGGATGAAACGAGCCGGAGATCATCATTAAATCCGCCATCGTGGAACGCTTTGAACACTTCATGGCCGGAGGGCGCATTCTCTTTTTCAGCGCCCCTGCGGCTTCGGTAAGACCGCGCTCGCCGAGGCTCTGCTGCGCAGGCAGGATGTTTTGCACCTGTCCGCCGGTGACGAGGGCTTCGCGCTCCCGCCTGTCGACAGCAGGTGGCGCGTTCTGCTGCTTGATGACCTGCAGAATATGCAGGACGAGAACGACTGGAACGCCCTGTGCGAGCTGATCCACTCCGGAGCGGACCGCCGCTTCGTGCTGCTCTCCCCGTGGCGCGCCGCCGGGCTGTCTGATCGCCTTCCGGTACAGCGAAATGGAAAAATACTACCGTGCGCTGCCCAAAGCAATACGATAAAGCCGCCGGTTCGTTTATCGAACCGGCGGCTTTTCCGTCGAGAATGGCGCGTCCTCTTATGCCTTATTCCGCCTTCAGAGTGTGGGCGGACGGTTCTGCACCGCCGCCACGAGCAGGACGGTCAGGCCGATATAGACCGCGCAGGCCAGCGCGGTCAGCGCGCACACCACGATGCACAAAGCCTGTGCCGAGCGGTCATGCCGCAGATACCTGCGGCACAGCACGATGCCGCCCAGCGCCAGCAAAAGCAGCACAACGGCCAACCAAAGAGGCATATCGTCCTCCTTATTCCGCCGCGCCCGTCAGGGCAGGGCTTTCCGTTATCAGATCCAGCAGATCACCCATACCGGTCAGCGAGGCAGTAAACCACTTGCGGATACCGTCGATGTCCCGCAGATCCAGCTCCTCCGGAACGCCCGCAAACACATACCGGGTGTTCAGGGCCAGCGTCAGATCGCCGTCACGGAGAATAAGGCCGCACAGCTTGGCGCTGCCGGAGGATGCCTCCAGCTTCTGTACCAGGTCACGAAGCTGCGGCGTGACCAAATCGTTTACTTCCCGGCCATCCGCCGTGTGAGCGGCAAAGTACTTCCGGAAGGCAGCGGGGTCGGTGATGTCGTCCTTCTTCCGTTCTTGAAACAGGTCGTTCAGGGCGATGTCCAGCGCCGGGTCGCAGATGTCCTTGCAGCGGACCACGATGCCGCGGAACAGCGTCTCGGTTCGGGTCATCCAGTTGTCGTTGTCGGGGCCGGACTTTTCCTCCACGGTGCGGCGCAGCTCCACGTTGGCCGCGGAGAACCGCAGCCCCTTGTGCTCGCCCTCGTGGAAGTCCGTCACGGTACACTCCGTAAAGGCGACCGCCGACAGCTTCGCCGCCTTCAGGTACGCCCAGTCGATGGGCAGCGTGGCCGGCTCCGGCTCCGGACCGAAGGCTTTTGTCAGCTCCGTGCGGAAGAAGCCGCCCAGCTGCTGCTGCATCAGGGCTTTTTTCTTCGTTTGGGCGGGCTTTGCCACCAGCAGAAAAAGCGCTACGCCGGCAAAGACCAGAATGCAGATCACAGCGATGTTGCGATATACAAACATCATGATGCACCCGGCGATCACCAGTAAGATGCCCAGCAACATGCCGATGCTCTACGCCCTCTGATAGCTTCCCAGCTGCTTCGACAGCTCGGCGTCCGTCATCCGCTCCGCGCCGACCGGCTCGAATTTATCTTTTTTCGTTTTCATGGCTGCCTTCCTTTCACGTCTGCTCCGTCAGAATGTCATCCGCCGGCGGCTCATCGACCACGCGGCTCTCGCGGAAATAGGAGTCATACGGCTGATAGAGATAGCCGGCACCCTTTTCCCCACTCCCACACGATGTAGGATTCGCTCATGTCCTCGTGAAAGAGCGTGAGCCGCAGGTCGCTGTTGTAGTCTCCGCTGAAGTCGCTGAGGGACATCTCGCCGAACTGCCAGTCCTCATCGCCAAGCTCGTCAGTCGGAAGCACGGCGGTGTCAAACAGCTCGTGCTTTTCATTGTTGTAATAGAAATACAGCGCTTTGGGGCCGAGGCAGGCGCACACATCGATCTCCTCCCCGTCCCGCGCGACCGTGCCGTAGGCATCGACCGCGCCGGTGGTGCGCCAGTCGCCGCCCGCGATGTCTCCGTCCGGATCGCCGCAGGCCGCCAGGCTCAGGCAGAGCAGCGCCGCGAGCAGCAGGGACCGGTATTTTTTCCGCGTCTTCATCGCCGCTTCCCTCCCCGCTGCTTATGTTCTCTGGTAGTAGTCGTTTTCGCCGCCCCAGTACATCGCGTTATCGTCCGCCAGATAGAGGTCGTAGCTCACGTCCTCATACGCGTCGGATACCGCCTCGTATTGGTTGTCTCCGTTCGCGCGGAGCGTCCCGTAGTCGACCTCGCTCCAGTCGCCTTCCGCCGAGCGCTCATACAGCGTCCAGATGCCGGAGCCGTCGAACTCGATCCAGCTCGCGGCATTCACGTCGCCGTCCAGATACCACATGCCCGCCAGCGCAGAAACGTCGGCGTCGGCATCGCCTGTATCCGACGCGTCCATGTCGCCGGCGGAGGTGTCCTTCTCAAAGCCGCCGAAGCCTTCGATCTGCAGCGTGCCGTCGTCGGCCAGCCAGCAGTGGTGGGCCCAGCCGTCGAACTCGTTGTAGAAATAATCGCCGCTGTACTCCTGCGAGAACTGGACAAAGCCGCTTGCCTCTATGTTCCCGTCCTGATACAGATCAAAGCGGACCTCGTCTCCGCTGTCAGCCATCGCTACGATCAGCTCGCTGTTGTTGTCCGCGTCGACCCAGGTGCCCCAGTACATGGCATAGTTCGTCGCCAGCTCGGAGTCCTTGACCATCCCCTCAAAGGAATCCGGGGTGTTGACCTCATTGCCGCTGTAGTCCTCGCCGCCGTCGTCGATGGTATCACCGCTGCCGCCGCAGGCGGTCAGGCACAGGCACAGCGCCAGCGCCAGCAGCAGGGAATAATAGCTTTTTCGATTCTTCATCGTTTTTCTCTCCTTTTTTGATCCAGATCGTTTGCTTCAATGCTCCTGCTCCGCCATGGAAAGGAGCTCGTCGTGGCTTAGCTCCACGCTTCCGAAGCGGACGAAGATGCCGTTGGTCACGGCGCTGCTCCATACCAGCGGGTCGGAAAGGGAGCGGAAGCGGGTCTTGTCGAGATACGGCTTCATGTCCAGAAGCAGGCGGCTGCCGGATACGAAATCGACCTGCAGAATGTGGTCCGGCAGCGGTTCAACGGCTGACAGGTATCTCCGGTTCAAGCGTGCGTCCTCCTTTTTTCAGCGTATCGGGGGATAAAAAACTCCGCCGTACCTTCATTGTACGGTGGATGAAAACGGAAAACCATTAACCAAAGGTTAGGTCTTTCGCGCAGGCGCGTATTCTTTTCAAAAAGGCTGCCGCGCCCCATTGCCAACCGTCCGGAGCTGTGATATGCTGGGCGCAAGGAATCGTGCAAGGAAAGGATGTGCTCTGCATGGCAGCATTTGATGATTTTATGAAGCTGGATATTCATGTCGGAGGTCCTTGTCCTCGGCACATACAGCGAGGGCGGCGTCGTGCTGGTCACACCGGACAAGAAGGTCCAAAACGGCGATAAGCTGGGCTGACGCGGAGAAAGCCATAAACCTGCTAAAAAGTCAAGTCCTAATTCAAAGAAAAGTTATCGGCAGAAAAAGAGTATAGCAAAGCAGAGGCGGCAAAACGGAACACTTGGCCGCCTCAAATAAAGCATTGGAGATCTCAGCTCATTCTATTGCCGGCAAGCTGCGGTAGAGCTCTGTGACCTTGCCATAATAGACTCGGAGGAACTTATTCAGGCCCGCCACCATAGCGAGTTTGCCGCATTTCCCTTCACTGCGTTTTTTCTCAATGAACGTAAAAATCGGGTCGTTTGCCGGTTTGTGCATCACATAGCTCTGCATGACTTCGTACCCGGTCTTACGCAGATAGCGATTTCCCCGCTTGGAGATATGCCGGTTATTCGCGCAGAATTTGCCGGACTGGTACGGCGGCGCATCGATGCCGGCGTATGCGATGAGAGCCCGCTTGCTGTGAAAGCGTCGGACATCTCCGATTTCCGCAATCAGGCGCGGAGCCAGCTGTCCCCGATGCAGGGCATTTCGCGCACGAGAGAATATTCCGGCAGAGTCTTGGCGAGAGCTTGCATCTGTGTTAAAATAGCGTCACGGGAAGCCTCCACTGTGTGGAGGACTCGTATCGCTTCCGTAATGACGATCTGCGTGGATGGTGCATTGGGAAGCACAGGGATACCGTTTTGAGCTGTGGCAAAGATGTGTGCTGCCATACGTTCGCAATTGCGGTATCCCTTTTTTTCCGCCCATTTGCAATAATCCTTCCGAAAGCGCGTTTCTCCCATTTCGAGGATGTGAGTGGTGTGACGATACTGCAGGACAAAGTCCGAAAGCTTGTGTCGTCCGGCATGGTCGCTCATGAGTTCCTGCATACCGGGCAAAACCTGATCACAGAGGGCATTAAAATCAACCTTTGCCTTGATCAGAATGGAGGTCATTTGGTAATATTGTCGCGCCAGAAGCTGAAGCTCCCGATATGTATCCTCCGGCAGCTTGGTCGGTTGAAGCTCCTGCCAATAGGCCAGACCGTACAAAGCGATCTGCATAGCGTCGATTCGATCGGTCTTCACCTTGCGGATACTTTGTGAGCAAAACCGCTTCATCCGCAGCGAATTGACGACGGAGACGAATATTCCGTTCTCCAACAAAGCAGCTACCACCGGGCAATGGTAGCTGCCGGTGCTTTCCAAAACGGCACGAACCTCTTCACCGCTGCTGCGCAGCAGCGATACGAGCTCCGACATTCCTTCCCTCGTGTGCTGAACTTCAAACGGAGCGTACACGATTTCTCCCCCTGGCTTCATTCCGCACACTGTACTTTTTCCTTTGGACACATCGATCCCGATACTGAGCATGGGCATTCCTTCCTTCCTGATAAAATATTGCAATGCTTCCGCACCGGCTTATTACGATTCAATTTGGTTCGTGACGCGCACGCGGCATAGCCGGAGCAACCTGCTCAATCGAATCTTTATAACAAGAGGGCGGAGGACTGTTTACAGCTCGAGCGCTTGGCTCACCAAAGAAACCGTCCATCCATTGCCCTCCCATTATAACAAAAATAAGCATAGCTTCCGAGGCTTCCTATACGCTTCGGGTGCTATGCTTATTTTGTACCAAACAAAGGAAAGCGGAGGAAACCATATGCTCAGCCTGCGAAATGCGACAGAAGCTGATCTCGGAGAGATCCGGAGAATATACGAATACGCGCAGGACTACATGATCCGGTCGGGAAATCCCACCCAATGGGGTCGCTCTTATCCGAGCGCGGACCTGATCCGGTCCGACCTTCAAAAAAAGGTCTGCAAGGTGATATACGATGAGACCGGCATACACGGGGTATTTGCACTGTTTGATGGCGCGGAGCCAACCTACGCACACATCGAGGAGGGCGAATGGCTGAACGACGAGCCCTACGTCACGATCCATCGGCTGGCCGGTGACGGGCAGGTCCACGGGCTGTTCCAATGCGCCGCCGAGCATTGCAAAAGCATTTCCCCCAATGTCCGCGTCGATACCCACGCCAGCAATACGACGATGCAGCGGTTGATCGAGAAGAGCGGCTTTAAGAAGTGCGGGATCATCCATGTCAGGGACGGCTCGCCCCGGATCGCATACCAGTGGACGGCGCGGTGATTTTCTCGCGCCGGGCGTCTGTCCGCGTGCCGGTGCGCGGACGGCAGTACACCGCGACAGCTTATGCCGCGGCCTTTCCGTCGCTCCCGATCACTCCGGCTTTATCGTTGAGCCCTATTCGATTTTAATTTCCGCAAGGACCTTCTGCGGCTCGACCCACGGATGACCGACAATGCCAACAATGCGCAAGCGTTTCGCTTGCGCATTGTTCTTCCGGCTGATACAATGGACCTCACACAGGGCACCGCGCGGAAGGCCGCAAAACGGCCGGATCCGGCAGGCCGACCGCTTGCGAAGCGGCAAGCGGCGGTATATAATACAGAAAACACGGCGAAGGAGGCGGGACGATGCTGAAAATAGCCATTTGCGACGACGACACCGGGGACCGCGAGCGGATCGCGGAGGACCTTCGCGTTTATGCGGCCGCGCATCAGGAGCACAGCATCGAGATGACCGTCTATTCCTCCGCCTTTGCGATGCTGGACGCCTTCGAGAAGGCCGGCTGTCCGGATATCGCCCTGCTGGACATTTGTATGCCCGGAATGCTGGGGACAGAGCTGGCGCGGGACATCCTCCGGTGCAGCGAAAATACGGACATTCTTTTCCTGACGACCAGCTCGGATTACGCGGTGGACGCCTTCGCGCTCCACGCCGCGGACTACATTCAAAAGCCGTACACGCAGGAAAAACTCAACGCCTCGCTGGACCGTGTGATCGCCCTACGGCAGGAGCGGACGTGGCTCCTGCTCCCCTGCGAGGGCGAGCTGCACCGCGTCGCGCTGGAGGACGTGCTGTACATCGAGACCGACGGCAAGCGGCGCAGCTTCTCTCTGGCCTCCGGCCGGAAGCTGACGGCGCGGCTGACCGCCGCCCAGCTGCAGGACTGCCTGGCGGGACGGCGCGGCATGATCCCATGCGGAGCCTCCTACGTTGTGAACCTTGCACACGTCCGCTGCTTTTCCGGCACGGACCTTGTCATGGACGGCGGCGAGCGCATTCCCGTTCCGCGGCGGCTGCGCGCCCAAATTAAGCAGGCATACTTTGATTTCTACTTAGAGGAGGCCAGAAACGGATGACGGACCCCCGCTACATCGGAACGATCCTCTATGTGGGACTGGCGATCTTCGCGGCGCTGCTGGCGGCCGGGCTGCTGATGCAGGAGCGACGCTGGTCCGTGCAAAGGACAGCGCTGCTGTGGGGCGCGGAGGGACTTATCCTGCTGTTGGATCTGTACCTGTGCTTCGGCCTGCTGCCGGCGCCGCTGCGGCTGCCGGTGTCGCTGACGGTCGGTTTTCTCAGCTATTCCGCCGTTTTCATTGCGGTGTCTGCGGACGGCTTCTGGAAAAAGGTCTATCTGCTCATCACGTTTTTCTGCGTGTGCTGCATCTCCTGGTCCGGCGGCCTTTACCTGTGCTATTTTCTTTTGCCCGACCGCCCGATGGCGGTCAAATACCTTGTGCGCACCGCGCTCCATATTGTCACGGCGCTGCCGATCCTGCTGGCCTACCGGAAATACGGCAGACCGCTGCTCCGCGAGGTCAGCGGCTTTCGGAAGCAGAGCTGGAAACTCCTGAGCGCCGTTTCCGCGATCTATTTTTTTCTGTTCATAGCCCTCATGTCAAGGATACGGTTGGACGACGGAGTGGAGCCGGATACGCTGTTCGTTTTCTGCGCTGCGGTATGCACCTACGCCTCGGTCAGCGTTTTGAGCATCGGCAACATTTTTTATATGCGCAGAGATGCCAGAGAAGCGCTCGTCAAGCAGAAGCTGGAGTATCTGACGAGCTACATGGAGACTGTCAGCCGGGCAGAGCGGGAGAGCCGCCGCATCCGCCACGACAAGCGGCATCACGACGCCTGCATCGCCGCCATGGCGCGCGCGGGTGACACCGACGGCATCCTGCGCTATCTTGAGCAGGAGCAGGAGGCCGTCGAGAGTTTTCCCTCATGGTGCCCGCACCCCATGGTCAACGAGCTGCTGCGCTCCTACGCCGAAAAGGCGAAGGCGGCGGGCGTGGCGTTCACCGCGCAGGCGGATACGCCCGCGCAGTCCGACGTGGCCGACGTGGACTTTGTCGCCATTCTCGCGAACCTTCTGGAAAACGCCCTCAGCGCCTGCACTGCAGCGCACAGCGCCGGCCCCATCCGCGTCCACATCCGAAACGTCGGGAAAAAGACGGTCCTCGCGGTGAGCAACCCCTGCGTCAACTTGAAGCTGGAAAACGGCCTGCCCGCGGAGCGGAGCGTCGGGATCGACAGCATCGTTTCCGCCGCCGAGCGCTATCAGGGTGAGGTACACTACAAAGTTGAAGCCGGCGTCTGCACCGCCTGCGTCATTCTCAATCCATAGATACGGAATCCGGAAAAGCGCCCGAGGGCGGTTTTCTTTTTTGCCCGTGACCAATTTAGTAGGCAGAACGACCAATTCCGGCATTTCTGCTCCGGCGGGGTGCGGCTGTGCTATGCTGTCTCCGGAAAAGGAAGAATGCCGTCCGCCTACGACAGCGCAGGGACGCGGAAAGGACAATTTCTATGAACTGGCCTTGGAAGAAGAAAAAGCTCTCCTTTGCGGAGACTGCCAAATTCAACTGGGAAGCGGACACCAACGAGGAGCTGCGGCAAAAGCTCAACGAGCTGGCAAAGCAATATCCGACGCTGCGGGAGGGCGAGTACCGCGAAAAGCTCCTGTCGCTGTTCCGGGAGCGGGGACTGGACCTCAACGCCGAGCAGCTGGATATGCTGCTGCTTCTGCGGCAGAAAACGGATCAAATGCTGCTCGAGCGGAAGGCGGAGCGGCAGAAGGACAAGCCATAGTCTCCGGCCGGCCCGGTCTGCCGCGGCCGGCGGCAACGGAAGATCTTTATGCGGAGGGGCGCGATGAACATTCAAAAGACATTAAGCGGAACGACCCTGATGGTCGCTCTGGAGGGAAGATTGGACACAACGACTGCGCCGAAGCTGGAGGAGGAGCTCCGCGGCAGCGTCGATGGCGTCTCACGTCTTGTGTTTGATCTGGAGAAGCTGGAGTATATCTCCTCCGCAGGCCTTCGCGTGCTGCTTGCGATGCAGAAGCTCATGAATCGGCAAGGGGAAATGATGCTTCAAAACGTGAACGAGGCCGTGATGAAGGTGTTTGAGGTCACGGGCTTTTCCGATATCCTTCGCATCGAATGAGCGTTCGTTCGGGAGCGCAGCGGAAAAAGAACGGATGAGCGGGAGGAAATGTGTATGCTGACATTGAAAAAGAAAGGCTATCGGCTGTCGCCGGAGACCGTGGATCTTCTTTCGCAGGAGTTCGCGGATTCTCTGACGGAGGCGGAGGCGGACCGAAAGGATATCCTGCGGCTTCGCCTCTCACTGGAGGAGATCCTGGAGAGCTGGTCCTCCGCGCTCCCCGGCGCGCCGGTCACCTTCTGCGCGAAAAAGCGTCTGGGCAGGCAGCGGATCGAGATCCGCGTCGAGGGGAAGGAGCTTCAGGCCGACGACGTGCTGAAAAACTGCTTGCTCTCCAGCCGCCTGCTGGCGCAGGCGGGCCTTACGCTGACGCAGAGCTATCAAAGCGGCGAAAACTGTCTGACCGTCGAGCCGCCCAGAAAGCGGAAGCTGGGGCAGATGCAGAAGCTCCTGCTCGCCATCGTGTCGGCAGTCGTCCTCGGGCTGCTGCAGCGCCTGCTCCCCGCGGGTGCGCAGGCGGGCGTCCGGGCCGTGACCGACCCGCTCTTTACGCTGATCCTAAACCTGCTGCGCACCATCTCCTCGCCGATGATCTTCCTGGCGATCTGCTGGGGCATTTTCAACATCGGCGATATGACCATGATGGGAAGGATCGGGAAGAAAGTGATCGGCCGCATTGCGGCGCTGAGCTTCCTCGTCAGCGCGGGAGCGACCGTCTGCCTTTTATGGCTTTTCCCGCTGGAGCTGTCCTCGGGCGGCGCGGCGCTGAGCGGATTCTCGACCATCTATCAGATCATTTTGGATATCGTTCCCTCGGATATCGTCTCTCCGTTCCTGAACGGTAACACGCTGCAGATCATCTTTTTGGGCGCCGCCGTCGGCATCGCCCTGCTGATCCTGGGCGACCGTGCCGCCGCCGTCCGCACGTTCATTGAGCAGACGAACGAGGTGGTTCAGTTCCTCATGGAGGCCATCGGCGACCTGATCCCGCTTTTCGTATTTTTCAGTCTGTTCGCTCTGCTGGGCTCCGACTTCGGCTCCGAGCTCTCGGGCATCCTCAAGGCCATCGTCATCACCTATGCACTTTGCCCGCTGATGTGTCTCGTATTCATCGGCATCCTTGCCGCGCGGCGCCGGGTGAGTTTCCGGCTGCTTGTGCAAAAGCTGCTACCGACCTTCCTCATCGGTCTCACCACGGCGTCGTCCTCCGCGGCGTTCGCCACCAATTTAGAGACCTGCGAGAAGAAGCTGGGTATCCCGCCGATGCTCGCGCATTTCGCCGTGCCCCTGGAACAGGTCCTCTATATGCCCAGCGTTGCGGTCGCTTTTGTGGCGACCTGCCTGTGCATGGCGGAAAATTTCGGCACGGCCATCACGCCCGCGTGGCTCCTCACGATGATCGTTGTGACTGGGCTTTTGTCGCTGGCGATGCCGCCCATCCCCGGCGGCGCGCTGACCTGCTACACGGTCATGTTCACCCAGCTCGGCATCCCCGGCGAGGCCCTCGCTCTGGCTGTCGCGATCAATTCCATGATCGACTTTATCGCGACGGCATCCAACCTGACCTGCCTGCAGGTTGAGGTCACGACCGTCGCCGGCCAGCTGGGAATGCTGGATACCGAATGTCTCAAAAACCCGGGATAGGCCCGCGCACCGGCGTGTGACCGTCCCGAAGCGCGAAAGGCGGAAAGCAAAATGGGATATGAATACTTGCGGAACGAGTCCATCATACGCAGCAAGACGCGGGAGTTTTTCGGCGTCGGCACGGTGGTGACGGCCTCCGCCTATCTGGTCTCCGTTGTGGACTTTATGCTCATCGGCGTCCTTTTGGGCGCTGATGCTGTCGCTGCCGCGGGCCTTTGCGACAGCTTTGTGGATGTGGCGGAGCTTTTCGGCTTCGTCCTCTCCTCCGGCGGCCCGGTCGCCGCGGGCATCCTGCTGGGCAAGCGAAGGCTCCGGCAGGCCAACGGGGTCTTCACCCTGTCCCTTCTTCTGACGCTCGCGGGCGGACTTCTCTGCTGGTGTCTGCTGCCGTTCTGTGGCTTTTTCAGCGGCGTCCTGTCCAACAACGGCGCGATCGCGAACGATGTGGCGCGCTACGCCTTCTTCACCCTGCTCTCGTCGCCCTTTGTCGGCGTCAATCTCGTTCTCTCCAGCTTCGCCATTCTGGACGATCGCTCCAAGCTGGCCATGGGCTCGGTCGTTGCCGCCAACGGAGTGAACATCGTGCTGGACGTTGTCTTTATGAAGTATCTGCGCATGGGCGTCGCCGGCGCGGCCGCGGCTTCCCTGCTCGGCAACGCGGCGGGTATTCTGGTGGTGCTTCCCTACCTGCTGTCCAAAAAGCGCACCTTCCGCTTTGTTCTGCGCGTCGGCGACCTGCGCGAAACCGGGCGGGAGCCGGCCTCGTCCTGCTCCTCCTTTGCCACAGACAAGGCCTCACGCATCTTCTCCGGCCTGACGGTGAACCTGCTTTTGATGTACTTCGTGGGCAACATCGGCGTGGCGCTCTACGCGGTGTACAGCCAGCTTCGCTTCATCCTGCGCATTCTGGCGGGCGGCGCGCTGCAGACGATCTCCACGCTGGGCAGTATGCTCTACGGCGAACGCGACTTTTACGGGCTGCGGAAGATGCTCTCCCTTTTGTCCAAGTACACCTATGCGCTCGTCGCGGCGCTCATGGCGGGACTGTTCTGCTTCTCCGCGCCGTTTCTCAACTCCTACGGCATCGCCGCAGAGCCGGACACCGTGCTCTCGCTCCGCATCATGCTGCTCAGTCTGCCCTTCCTCTGGCTCAACGACCTGCTCGCCAGGCTCTACCCAAGCGTCCAGCGGCAGCGCCTGTCCGTGCTTTTGCTGACGCTGCAGAACGTGGTGCTCAAAATACTGCTTCTGCTGCTCTGCGTGGCGGCCATTTCGCGGCTCCATTGGCGCAGCGTCCCCGCCGTGGCCGTCTGGTGCCTGCTGGTGGAGCTGCTGTCCCCCGCGGTCACGCTGCTCCGGGAAAAGCGGACCTGTGGGAACGTCGCCCTCCTCGGGCTGGATGATCAGGCCGACCGGAGCTGCCACTCCTTTTCCATCACAGGAAAGGCGGAAAACGTCGCGGACATCCACCGGGAGATTGACTTGTTCTGCCAACAGAACGGCATCCCCCGCAACAAGGGCGTCCTGCTGGCCATCGCTTTCGAGGAGGCCGCCCTCAACATCATCAACCATAACGAGCATGTGAGCATGATCGACATTTGCCTTCTTTTGGAGGAGGGCAGCCTGATTGTCCGTATCCGCGACGACGGCGCGCCTTTCGACCCGCTGGCGTTCGTGGACGATGAGGATATCCTTCAAATGAACAACATCCGTCTGCTCGAGCGGCTCACCGATCAGAAGACCTATACGCGCATCATGAACATGAACAACACGGTGCTTTCGATCCGACTGGAGGCGGCAGAGAATGACGGAGCAAATGACGGCACTTGCTGAAAATTATCCGGCAGCCGCGGAGCTGCTGCGGCGGCATGGCGGCGAAACGCTGCTTACCTATCTCGGGCAGCTCCACCACCGGCCGCTGCCGGACATTCTGCCCTCGGAGGACCTGCTGACAGAGGTGCGGGACTACTTCACGCCCTTTTTCGGCGCGGAGACCGCCGGGGAATGTGCGGATGTTCTCCGGCGCCGCCGCTGCCTGTCCACCGCCAACCACCATCATCCCGCGTTCGAGTACATGACCGTGCAGGACACGATCCTCTGCGACCGGTGGCTGCGGACGCAGGGCGAGAGCGGGGTGGTCGTTCCGTTTCTGTCCTGTGCCAACCCGAGGCTGGACAACAATGTCTACCCGAGGGGTATGCTGGTCTACGACTGCACCGCGCCGGGAGGCTGCCTGCGGCTGCCGTTTTATCCGTTCAAGCTGCGCCACGCCTGTGTGGCCGCCGTGGAGGGCATCTCTCCGGACATGGTAGGCAATGCGCTGAGCCGCCTGCGGCAGGAGACGCGGCGCGGCTCCTGCTCACTTCGCACAGCCGACGCGCTGGAGCGCTTCTGCCGCGAGGTCCTGCTCTCTGACCGTGTGCAGCGCTACGGCACGCTGCGGGAGCAGACCACGGTCATCAACGCCATGCTCTCACAGCGGTACTTCACCGACCGTGCGCCGCAGTACCTCTGGATGCCGATGGAGACGCTCACCGCCCGTCTGCTGGAAAGAGATTTTCGGACGGAAGCCGCGCTCACCGGTCAACTGCTGTTCCGGCGGGAGCTGCGCGCGGCGCTGCTGCGGGCTCTGGACGGCGTTTCCGGCTGCTGGACTGGAAACACCAGCGGCACGCACTTTTTCTGGGGACTTGACCGCCGCGCGGCGCTGTTTCCTCTGCGGCTGCGCGAGAGCGCGGGCGCGGCGGCGCTGGCGGGTCAAAACTCGCTGGGAGAGGCTGTAACCGTCCCTCTCACGCCGCGGGCGCTGACGGAGAGGCTGCGAGACGGTTCGCTGCTGCCGGGCCTGTTCCTCTGCTTTCTGGAGGCGCACTTCCTCCGCGACTTCACGGTGTTCGGCGGCTTCTACCAGCCCACCTATCTCGCTGAGATGCGCCGCGGATTGGTGCGCGCCCTGCGCGAGACGGGCGGCTATGAGGAGGAGGCCGCGATCATCGAGGCGAAGCGCAACGCGATGACCCTTGGGCTGATCTATCTGCTGCGCAGCCGCGAAAGCGGCCGCTTTCCCGTTTCCACAGCAGAGCTTTTGGAGCAGCCCGTTTCGATGCTGGAGGTCGAGGCAAGTCTGCAAGTATCCGTCGCGGCGGCGCTGGAGCATCTGAATTGAACGCGCAAGCCGGAAGCTCCCTCGTTATGGGAGCCTCCGGCTTGTGTGTCTTTTTGAGGATTTATTTTAAAGAATGAGATGGCAGGAAACGCCTTATGTCCCTCTGCGCTCCGTCCACCTTCGGTCAGCATAAAAGGCCAGCTCGCCGATCATAACACCCAGCACCGCCGCGGCAAGCACATCGCTGGGAAAATGGACATAGAGATACAGCCGCGAAAAGGCGATGAGCGCCGCGAGCGGGATGGCCGCATAGCCGAAGCGGCGGTCCGTTTTCGTCAAAATCGTCGCGCCGATGACCGAGGACAGGGTATGACCCGATGGGAACGAATAGTCTGTGGGGTCAGCGATGAGCAGCCGCACGCTGCTGTCCAGCCAGCAGGGGCGCGGGCGGGCGATGAGGTTCTTCAGGCATACGTTGCCCACCAACACGCCGACCGCCAGACCGCCGAGCAGAAGAAGCCCCTGCCGGCGATATTTTTTGTACACAGCAGTCCGCCTGCCGCCAGCAGCCAGACCGCCCCGCCGTTGCTGAGCAGCGTGAGCTTCGGCATGAGGAAGTCCAAAAACGGGCAGGTCAGAACGCCCCGGATCCAGTGCAGGATGCTCCAATCAATGCTCATGCGCGATCCGCTCCTTTCCTGCCGCGGGTCCGGCCTCCATTCTCCCGCGCAGCAGCTCCAGCCCCAGCAGGATCGCCACGCCCAGCAGGAACGCGGGCGCGTCAAAGGTCACAAGGCTCATCGGCGGAAGCGGTACGGTCAGGTTGACCGCTCCATACACGATGGCGTAGAGCGAACCGAGCATCAGCCTTAAAATGAGCCAGACCATCTCGCTGCGGTATTCGGCTGCATCTGCCCGTAAATGGAAAACTTGGTGCCGCCGGTGTGGATCAAAGCGCCGTTGACCGTCAGCGTCGCGTTCGCGCAAAGGATCAGACCGCCGGCCTGAGAGCCGTCTACGGTCAGATCGCCGCTGATGGTCACGTTGTCTTGAACGATGTAGAATTGGCCGCTCGACAACGTCACATCGGTATCGGATGCTGTAAGTACAGTGCCGTTTCGGCTCCCGCCGCCGCTCCGCTTGATGTTGCCGCTTGCTTCATCAACGCCGTCATACTTGACCGTCACATCACCGTCCACCGCTGCACCGACCGGCAGCAGGCACAGGCACAGCACCGCGGCCATGAGCAGCCCCAAAACCTTTTTCTTCATGCTTTTCCTCCTTGCAAAATACATTTGATCTATGTTCAGCCCGCCGGTCCGCGGACACAATTTTCCCGTGCGGAGGCTCCCGGTCCTGACCGCGCCCGCGCTTTGCCGGCACGGAGAGGATCGTCCCGTAGGGTCACCCTACGGGACGAGGGGCCATGGCCCCTCATTTTAAGCCTTTTTGTCCATCGGCTGTTCATTATAGCACAGCAGCCGGACGTCAAGGAGGGTCCCACCGGGAACCGTTATTACTCCATCGACACCTTCGTCAAGATCCGCACCATCCGCATCTTTCAGAACCTCGGCTTGTCGCTGAATGAAATTCGCGGGTATTTTGACGATTCCGTTGACCTGCCGCAGCTCATCGGGCGGCTGGAGACGCTGCGCGACGAGCTGGACCGCCACATCGAAAAGCTCCGCGAGCGCTCGAACGACGCGCCGCCGCAGGTCAGGCGCGTTCTTCTGCCGCGGCAGACGGTCTACCGCCGCGTGTATCCGGCGTCTACGCTGGCGGAGCGCACGGCGCTGCTTCACACCACGGCGCTGGAGGGAATGCGGCTCTACGGCACGGACATCACGCAGCGGATGTACCTCGTAGAGTCGTCCATCCGACGCCCCAACAAGGTGTCGTTCTGTGTAGCTGTCCCGCCGGAGAGCGAGGGCGACCATGTGGTAACGCTGCCCGCGGCGCCGGCGCTCAGTCTCTACCACCACGGGGCCTATGAGGACCTGCCCGCCGCGGAGAAGAAGCTCCGCGCCTATGCGCGGCAGCATGGGTTCACGCCCAAGGGGACGCTCCGACGCATTTATCTGGAAGGCCCGCCGCAGCACAAGGACCCCGCGAAGTTCGTCACGCAGGTCGCCCTGCCGCTCGAGGAGGAATAGCCGGCCCGTTCGCATGTGTGCGCCAATACCTCCAGGCTTCTGAATTCGCCTCTGTTTTGCCCATTAGAAAAGCCCGCATCCTTCGATGCGGGCTTTTCCATTTCTGTTTTCAGAACCGGCCGCCCTTCACGCGGAAGGTCATCTCCGGCTTCTTGATGCTCACCTTGGTGTCGCTCTCGACCGACTCGGTCAGGAAGGCGTTGCCGCCGATGACCACGTTATCGCCGACCTCCGTCGCGCCGCCGAGCAGCGTCGCGCCGGCATAGATGGTCACGTCGCTGCCGACCTTCGGGTGACGGCGGGCGGGAGTCTCCGCGCTGTGGTGCATCCCTGCGGGCGACATCGCGCCGAGCGTCACGCCCTGATAGAGCTGCACGCGGTCACCGATGGCGGTCGTCTCGCCGACGACCACACCGGTACCGTGGTCGATGGAGAAATACTCGCCGATGGTCGCGCCAGGGTTGATGTCGATGCCCGTCTGAGAGTGGGCATACTCCGTCATGATGCGCGGGATCATCGGCACTTTCTCAAGATACAGCTCGTGCGCGATGCGGTAGATGAAGATGGCAAACATCCCGGGGTAGGACAGAATGATCTCCTGCCGGCTCGAGGCCGCGGGGTCGCCGTTGTAGTTGGCGTTCAGGTCCTTGAGCAGCAGCTCCTGGATATGGGGCAGACGCTCCATCATCGCCTCGCAGACCTTCTCGGCGCGGCGCGCGCCCTCCTCCCCCTCCGGCATCACCAGCTCAAGCTGGCGCAGCAGCTTGTCGTAGACGTGCCCCATGAGCAGGGCGCTGTACTGCTCCGGCGGGAGCTTCAGCAGGTCGCGGTCGCCGTAGTAGGCCGGAAACAGGATCTTCTGAAAGTCGCGGATGATCTCAATGACCGCCGTGCGGCTCGGCAGGCGCAGCGCGTCGCCGTACATCAAAATATCGCTTTTGCGGTAGTTCTCCGCCACCTGCGCGGCGGCGGAACGGATGATCTCATTTTTATCGGACATCGGTCATTCCCCCTGATACATTGGCGTGGATAGATAGCGCTCGCCGCCGTCCGGCAGCAGCGCGACAATGGTCTTGCCCGCGTTCTCCGGCCGGAGCGCGAGCTGCGTCGCCGCCCAAAGCGCGGCGCCCGCGGTGATGCCGACGAGCACGCCCTCACACGCGACCATATCGCGGCCCGCGGCATAGGCGTCCTCCTCGCGGACACAGATGATCTCGTCGATGAGCGAAGCATCCATATTTTTGGGGATAAAGTTCGCCCCGATGCCCATCAGTCCGTGCGGCCCGGCCTTGCCGCCTGAGAGTAGCGGCGAGCCTGCCGGCTCGACCGCCACGAGCTTCACATTCGGATTTTTCTCTTTGAGATAGCGTCCTGTGCCGGAGAATGTGCCGCCCGTGCCGATGCCAGCGACGAAAAGATCGACGCAGCCGTCGGTATCGCGCCAGAGCTCGGGGCCGGTGGTGAGATAGTGCGCCTCGGGATTTGCGGGATTGTCAAACTGTGCGGGGATAAAGCTCTTCGGTGTTGCCGCCGCCAGCTCCTCCGCGCGCTTCACGGCGCCCGCCATGCCCCGGCGTCCGCCGCCGAGCAGATTCCGTCACGCACCATGGTGTTCCGCACCGGCGAGGCCGATGGCTTCGGCTCAGCAACGATTCCGACGCTCCACGCTCATGCTCTCCGGCATGGTGAGGATCACGCGGTAGCCGTGGACCTTGGCCATCGCGGCGAGGCCGATGCCGGTGTTGCCGCTCGTCGGCTCAATGATAACGCTCCCCGGAACGAGCTTTCCCTCCGCCTCGGCGCGTTCGATCATGTGCTTCGCCAGGACACGCGCCGTTAGGATTTCGAGGACTTTTGCTTTTCATAAGTTCCGTTTTTAGGGGGATGTTGCTTTTTTCTGACCCAAACGCTGACCCCAACGGGAGCTAAACTGTACCCAAGAAAATGGACACGAGATTTTGACCCATGGCCCCGTTCGGCGGACACGCATTTGACCCACAGGGTCAGAAGCGCCGCACCTGTGTTATGATAGAACTACCGAACGGAGGTGCTGTATGGGCACGAAGAAGAAATTCACACCAGAGGAACTGAAGCATCTGCAGGCAAACCCCTACACGCTGCGGGTGACGGCAGACAGCATATCCTACACCCTCGCTTTCAAGGAGGCGTTCTGGGCGCTCAGTCTCCAGGGCTACACCGGCACAGCCGCCTTCCGCAAGCTGGGCTATAACACGGAAGTTCTGGGTTTCGAGCGGATCCACAATACTACAAAGCGCATCCGGCGGGAGGCCAGATCGCCGGAGGGCTTTCATGAGGGCGCCCGGGGCGGTGTGCGTATACCAGGCGGCGGGAGCAGCCAGACAGAGGGGGCGTCCGCCCCGTCTGACGAAGCCGCCAGACGCATGAAACGGGAGATTTTGTGTCTCCAGCAGCAGATGGCGTTCTTAAAAAAAGTCATGCGGCTGCACGGCAAGCCGGGAGAATAGCCATGGACAGCGCCGGAGAGAGATTTGAGGCCATTCGCGCCGCGTTGGCGGATCGGAACAACATCCTCACCGTGAAAGACCTGTGCGAATTGGCAGGTGTCTCCCGCTCCGGCTACTACAACTGGGTGCGTTCTGAAAAAAACAGAGAGCTTCGGGAGGCGAAGGACCGGGCGGCATTCGAACAGATCCTGGAGGCATACCGGTTCCGGGGCTACGCAAAGGGCGTTCGCGGCATTCATATGCGGCTTTTGCACATGGGTATCCGAATGAACGTGAAGAAGATCCGCCGCCTGATGCGGAAATACAAGCTCACCTGCCCCATCCGAAAGCCGAATCCCTACCGCAGATTGCAGCGATCCATCCGAATGGGCAGCGCCGCGGAGAATTTGGTCAACCGGGAATTCGAGTCTCATGGGCCGAGAGCCATCCTCCTGACGGACATCACATACATCCCGCTCTGCGGCAGATTCTGCTACCTCTCCACGATCCTGGACGCCTGCACAAAGCAGGTCCTGGCCTATGCGATGAGCGAATCGCTGGAAGTGGATTTTGTTTTGGAAACGGTCCAGCTGCTGGTAAAGCACCATGGGATCTCGCTGAGCAAGGAGACCGTGATCCACAGCGACCAGGGGACCCACTACACCAGTCTGAAGTTCATCCAGCTGGTGGAGAACAGCGCACTGCGGCGGTCCATGTCCCGCAGAGGGAACTGCTGGGACAACGCGCCCCAAGAGAGCTTCTTCGGGCACATGAAGGACGAGCTGGCCAGTGAGATCCCGGGGTGGACGTCTTTTGAGGCCGCCAAAGCCTCCATTGACCGCTGGATGGATTACTACAACAACGACCGCTGCCAGTGGGATCTGGCGAAGCTATCCCCTAACGAATATTACCACTACATCACCACAGGTGAGTACCCCGCCGGTATGCTGCCGCTATGGGTCAAATGAAAATGTCCTTGACTTGGGGAGCACTTTAAGCGGGTAGCGGAAAGCATCAGACGGCACGGGATAGGATATTGCCCATAGTTTGCGCCGCTTTGAGCTGCGCGTCGGTGGTCACATGAGCGTAGGTGTCCAGCGTGAAACCTGCTGAGTAGTGGACCAGCATCGAGGACACCGTTTTCACGTCCACGCCGTTCTGGAGCGCCATGGTTGCGAAGGTGTGGCGGAGGTCGTGGAAGCTCCCGCCTCCGGCGGCACCGCCCGTTTCAGCACCGCGCAAAAGCGGCGAGCAACACGCTGTCCGGTGACATGTTGCAGGCTCGCGACAGAACGACTGCACGCGCTGCGCAAAGAAATACCCGCCATTTTTGTTGCCGCTTTCGATTTGACCTTCGTCTATGTCCGCTTGGCCGCTGCCCCTGTGGGGGTTCAAATTTTTTTGCAGCGACTGCTGTACTGGCTCCGCAGCAGCGGCTGAGCGGAAAGAGAAGCACGCCAAATCGTTCAGAAGAAAAATCAAACACACGGTTGCTGAGATGGTGATTTAATATGAGCAGTTCGGGGGTCAAGGGGCGGCAGCCCCTTGCGTTCTCTTGGGGTTTCAAAGGGGCTATTCTCTACGGTAGAGAATAGCCCCTTTGTTATGCGCCGCGCGATGCGCGGCATGGCGAGATTGTACGCCGAACCGATCATCTGGTGGATGTTTCGGACGGTTTTCGGTGCCAGTCCTTTTGGCTTCTTTTTCGCTTCGATGCGGTCTACTCGGCCACCGTCCAGCAGGTGCTTGTAGAATCTCTGTAAGTCCAGAGAAGTGAGATCTGCCAACGGGATGCCGCCGATCTGCGGCTTGATGTGGTTCTTGAGGAAACCCTATCTGGTTTTGAAGGTGGACGGTCTGAGTTTGATTTTGACATAGTTTTCCATCCAGACCGCAAGCCAACTGCCCACGGTGTAGGCCTTGGCTTTGGCAAAGCCCACGAGCTGATACCCGATGCACAGATCGGTGGCGTCGGAATAGGTCAGCGCGGAGAAGCGGATGGTCATGCGCCGGGCGTCGCTGCCGAGCGTCAGCCGCTCTGGGGACTCGTAGGTCCGGTCGTCCACGCGGATGCTGTTGATGACCAGCGGCGGCATCGGCGCGGAGATCTCCCGGAAGTCAAACGCGCTGACGCCGTTTCGTGTGGTCAGATACAGGCTGCCGTCCGGGGCCATATAATTGCAGGGGTTCACCCGCAGGGAGCCGGTGAGCCCGCGAGCCGTTCCGTACTGGGTGGCGTGCGGCGTTTCTCCCGCTAAGATCCGCGCCTTATCCAAGGCGTAAATGCCGCTGTCCTGCAGCAGCCACAGCTTTCCGTCCCGCTCGTAGAGATCGAAGATCGAGCCGGGACCGATGCGCAGACCGTCCAGCCTGCGGAAAGTCCCGTCCGCCCAATAATACAGGTGGCTGCCCGCGCTGACAAAGGCGCTGCGGCCGTCCTCCTGCAATATGCGCAGCACCACGCCGTCCTCCAGCCCCTGCTCGTAGCTGAATTTCGTGATCGAGCCGTCCTGCGCCAGCGCGTAGATCCCGCTTCCGGCGCTGCCCGCCAGCAGCGTGCCGTCGGGAGCCCGAACGATGCAGAGGATCGACTGCGTCTCCAGTCCGCTGTCCTTATCATAGAAGGCGGCGACCCCATCGCCCCGGATCAGGGCAAGGCCGTCCTGCGTTCCCACGGCCACCGTACCGTCCCGCAGCTCGAAGGCCACGCGGATACGCGTGCTCCCCAGCCCGTTGCTCTGATTAAAGAAAACAAGCTCTCCGCTGCCCGTGTCATAACGCACAAGGCCCAGCTCGGAGTAGGTGCCGCACCACAGGCGACCGCGGCTGTCCACCATAAGGCTCTGCACCGGAACGCCGTCCAGCGCCCGCGTCAGAGCGTTCTGCACCGGATGCCAGTCACTGTCAAAGGCCAGCAGTCCCTGGTTCACGGCGGTATAGTACCGTCCGCCCGCCGCGGTCACGGCATTGATATCCATGTCCGTCAGACCCGCCGCGAGGTTGGGCGAGGCAAAGCAGCCGGGGCTGTAGCGGATCAGGCCCTCGTTGGAGGAGGCCAGCCAGACGTTGCCCTCGGTGTCCAAAGCGGCGCAGTTCACCGCGTCGGTGCTCGTGCCCGTATGGGGATCCCGCTGCGTGCCGTCGGCGGTGACCCATGCAAAGCCCTGCTGGCCCGAGACCAGTATATCTCCCTCGGCGGTAACGTCGATCCGGTTGTGGTTGGCCGCATCCGTCACCTCGTAGGTCTGCACTATAAAGGCCGTGCCGTCCAACCTCTGACCGCTGCACGCGACCTTCGCCAGCGTTGAGCCATCGGTGCCCAGATAGATGTTGTTCGCGCGGTCCTAGGTCAGGCAGCTTATCACGCTGCCGTCTTCGAAGAACAGCTCCGCGTCCAGCATGGCCAGCACACGGTCGTCCTGCATGACCGCGCACTTTCCCGTGCTCATGGCGCACCACAGGCGGCCATAGCGGTCGATCCCCAGCGCATAAGCGGTTTCGCCTGTTATGTACGGGTTGCTGTAGGGCACCAGAAGTCCGCTGCGGACCCGGCACACGCCGGAGGTGGAGGCAACGTAAATGGTGCCGTCGCGTCCCTCCGCGAAATCGCGTATGCTCAGATAGCTTTTCTTTTTCGTACAGGGCACGGCGGTAAAGACGCCGTTTTCGTAGACGAACACGCCGGCGTCGCAATGGCGCCCTTGGTGCTGAAATTGTGGAATTCGGAGCCTTCGAAGCGCAGAAAGCCGCCGTAGCTGCCCACCCACGGGTAGCCGTCCCTCGTCTGCAGGACGGCGTTTGCCTCGTCGGTCGGCAGGCCGTTGGTCTGGTCGAATACCGTTCGCACATAGGCAGGCTCCAGCTCCACCGCCCGCGCAGGGATACCGCACAGCACCGCCGGTCAAACTCAAAGCCTTGCCACGCCGCTCCTGCGCGCGGCCTCGGCGACCGCCTTCGCTACCGCGGGACCGACGCGCGGGTCGAACGCCGCGGGGATGATATAGTCCTCGCTGAGCTCGTCGCCGACAAGACCCGCCAGCGCTTCCGCCGCCGCGACCTTCATTTCCTCATTGATGTCGCTCGCGCGCACGTCGAACGCGCCGCGGAAGATGCCCGGGAAGGCCAGCACGTTGTTGATCTGGTTCGGATAGTCGCTGCGGCCGGTGGAGACGACCCTTGCGCCGCCCGCCTTTGCCGCGTCGGGGAAGATCTCCGGCGTCGGGTTCGCGCAGGCGAAAATGATGGCGTCCTTGTTCATTGTTTTGACCATCTCGGTCGTGACGGTGTTCGGCGCGCTCACGCCGATGAACACATCCGCACCCACGAGCATATCGGCAAGCGCACCCGCCTTGCGGCTCAGGTTCGTGACCTCGGCCATCTCGGTTTTGATCCAGTTCAGCCCCTCGCGGCCCGCGTAGATCGCGCCCTTGCGGTCGCACATCGTGATGTCGCGGAAGCCCGCGGAGAGCAGCAGCTTCGTGATGGCGATGGCCGCCGCGCCCGCGCCGGAGGTGACGACCTTCACGTCCTCTTTCTTCTTGCCCACGACCTTGAGCGCGTTCGTCAGGCCCGCGAGCGTGATAACGGCGGTGCCGTGCTGGTCGTCGTGGAAGATGGGAATGTCGCACTTTTCCTTCAGCTTGCGCTCGATCTCAAAGCAGCGGGGCGGCGGCGATGTCCTCCAGATTGATGCCGCCGAAGCTGCCGGAGATGTTGTAGACGGTCTCCACAAACTCGTCCACGTCCTTGGTCTTGACACAGAGCGGGAAAGCGTCCACGTCGCCGAACGCCTTGAAGAGCACGCACTTGCCCTCCATGACGGGCATACCGGCCTCGGGGCCGATGTCGCCGAGGCCCAGAACGGCGCTGCCGTCGGTGATGACCGCCGCCATGTTCCAGCGGCGGGTGAGCTCATAGCTCTTGTTGATATCCTTCTGGATCTCCAGGCAGGGCTGCGCCACGCCGGGGGTGTAGGCGAGGGACAGGTCGTCCTTCGTCTTGACCGGCACGCGGGTCACCATTTCGATCTTGCCCTTCCACTCCCCGTGCAGGCGGAGCGATTCTTTTGCGTAATCCATAGCGTTCTCCTTTTTATTGGCAGGCTTTCAAACCATCCGCTCGGGGCGGACGATGCGGTCAAATTCCTCCGGCGGCAGAAGCTCCAGCGCGGCGCAAGCCTCGCGCAGCGTCAGGTTTTCCGCGTATGCCTTCTTTGCGATCCTCGCGGCGTTTTCATAGCCGATGTGCGGGTTGAGCGCCGTGACGAGCATCAGCGAGCGGCGCACGTTCTCGTCCATCCTCTCCCGATTTGCGCGGATGCCGGACGCGCAGTTTTTGTCAAACGAAGCGATGGCCTCGCTCAGCAGACGGACGGACTGCAGAAAGTTATAGGCGCACACGGGCATAAAGACGTTCAGCTCAAAGTTCCCCTGCGACGCCGCTATGCCGACGGCAGCGTCGTTGCCCATGACCTGCACCGCCACCATCGTCACCGCCTCGCACTGCGTGGGGTTGACCTTGCCGGGCATGATGGATGAGCCGGGCTCGTTGGCTGGAATGGTGATCTCCCCCAGCCCCGTGCGCGGACCCGAGGCGAGCCAGCGCACATCGTTCGCGATCTTCATCATGTCGCACGCGAGCGCCTTGACCGCGCCGTGCGCGAACACCAGCTCGTCCCTCGACGTAAGCGCGTGGAACTTGTTGGACGCGGTGACAAAGGGCTTTCCGCTCAGCTCCGCGATGGCTGCGGCGACCGCCCGGTCAAAGCCGTCGGGGGCGTTGAGTCCCGTGCCGACCGCCGTGCCGCCGAGCGCCAGCTCCCGCAGGGGAGGCAGCGCGGCGGTGAGCAGCTCGCGGTCCCGCGCGAGGCTCGTCCGCCAGCCGGAGATCTCCTGCGCGAAGGTGATGGGCGTCGCGTCCTGCAAATGCGTCCGCCCGGATTTCAGCACGTCGGCGTTCTCCGCCTCCAGACGCAGGAGGGTCTGCTCCAACGCGGAAACAGCGGGGAGAAGGCGGTCCTCCACCGCAAGGCAGGCGGCAATATGCATCGCCGTGGGAAAGGTGTCGTTCGAGGACTGCGACATATTGACGTCGTCGTTCGGGTGCAGGAGCTTTTTCCCCGCCAGCTCGTTGCCGCGGTTGGCGATGACCTCGTTGACGTTCATGTTCGACTGTGTGCCGCTGCCGGTTTGGAACACAACGAGCGGGAAGTTCCCGTCGAGCTGCCCGGCGAGGATCTCGTCGCAGACGCGGCCGATCAGGGCGCATTTTTCCGCGCTCATCCGCTCGGGCAGCAGCTCGCGGTTGGCGATGGCCGCCGCCTTTTTCAACACTGCAAACGCCCGGATGATCTCCATGGGCATCGTTTCGATCCCGACGCCGATGGGGAAATTCTCATGTGAGCGCTGCGTCTGCGCGCCCCAGTAGCGCTCCGCCGGGACGCGGACCTCTCCCATCGAGTCCCGCTCTATCCTGTATTCCATACGTTTCCTCGCTTCCGTTTGATCTGTTATCTCCATAGTACACGCCGCGGCACGGATGTCAACAGGAGATTTTACGCCCGGGCGGCAGGCAGGCGAAAAAACGCGGGCGCTGCCCGGAGAAGCTGCATAACGCCGCCTTTACAGCAAAAGGGACCGTTCTCCTCCGCAGAGAACGGTCCCTTTTTCCCATCTCTTTACTTTGCCAGCTCCGCATACTCCGGGGCCTCCGCCGTGGCGGGGGCGATGACGGAGCTGGTATCCCTCGCCCACTCGAGCGCGTGCTCACAGAACATCCGCGTGATGGTGGACGGCTGCGCCGCCGCGCTCGTGGCGATGGCAATGTCGCGGTAGTACGGCTCGTCGAGCGGCTTTTTGATGATGCCGTGGCGGTTGGGGTGCAGGATCAGATCGTGCACCACGCTGATGCCCAGCCCGCACTCGACCATCGCGAGGATGGCGAAGTCGCTGCTGACCTCAAACTTGATGCGCGGGGACTGCCTGAGGTGCTCGAGGAACAAATTGATCTCGTAGTCCTGCTCCTCCATGAGGCTGATGAAATCCTCGTCCGACAGCCGGCTGACGGGGAAGCATTCCGCGTCGCGCAGCGGGTGGTTCGGCGGCAGGATGACCGTCAGCGAGTCGCGCAGCAGGAAGGTCGTGTCGAACTCCTTGGCGCAGGGGAGGGCGAGAAAGCCGCAGTCGATCTGCCCGCGGCGCAGCCAGGTCGCGATCTGGTTGTACTCGCCGTTGAAGATCTGAAAGCGGATATTGGGGTATTTTTCGTGGAAGGACTTGATCATCAGCGGCATCCAGCCGGTCGCCATGCTGGTGAACGCGCCCACGCGAATGAGGCCGTTTTGCAGTCCGTGCAGCTCGCCGACAGCAAAGCTGAGCTCCTCCTGCCCCTTGACGATGGATTGAAGGATGGGCAGCAACTGCGTCCCCTCCGAGCTGATCTCGATGCCCGAGCGATTGCGCGTGAGCAGCGGGACGTCCCAATGCTCCTCCAGGTCCGCGATCATGCGGCTCACGGCAGACTGCGTGTAGCCCAGCTCCGCGGCGGCCTGTGTGATGCTACCGGTCTCGATGGTCTTGAGGTAGGCCAGATATTTGTGGATCATGCGCTCATCTCCTTGCTTGCATCGGCATTAAGGCCATGATAGCCGAATGTGAATCATCTGTCAAGTATTCCATTTTGGAATGTTCAGCAGAACAAGGTTTTTCTTGTGCATTCCGCATTAAAACTATATACTGTATGCGTAGATAATTAAACACTATCGCGAAGCGGTTTGCAAGCCCACGACGGCGTTGTTGCAAATCGCAGAAAATTTTTGAGGAGGCTATCACCATGATCCATTATTCCTGCATCGGTGCTACCGGTTATGTTTGCGGCGAAGTGCTCCGCATGATGGTCAACCATCCCGTCTGCGGCGTGGGCGACGCCATCTCCACCCATCATCCCGCGACCGCGAAGAAGAGCGATGTCATCATGATCCAGGTCCCCTCTGGCGCGGTCGCCAAGTGGGCGGAGATCGTTCTCGCCGAAGGCTCCCGCATCATCGACATCGGCGCTGACATCCGCTTCCGCGATGTCGACGTCTGGGAGAAGTGGTACGGCCAGAAGCACCCCGACGCCAAGATGACCCACGACGCTGTTTACTGCATCCCTGAGGTCATGCGCGACCTTGCCAAGGGCAAGAAGCTCATCGCCAACCCCGGCTGCTATCCCACCGCTTCCACCCTCGGCCTCCAGCCCATGCTCAAGACCGGCCACATCGTTGAGAACACCATCGTGATCGACGCCAAGAGCGGCTACACCGGCGCAGGCCGCCGTCCCGCCCTCAACAAGCTCCTCACCGAGGCGGAGAACAACTTCTGCGCCTACGCCCTCGGCGGCGGTCACCGCCACACCCCCGAGATCGAGCAGAACATCGCCTACATCACTGGCAAGGATCTGATGAAGCCCGAGACCTGGCAGTACATCAACTTCCAGCCGCACCTCCTCCCGCAGGTCCGCGGCATCGAGGTCACCATCTACGCCACCTGCGATAAGGACTTCACCAACGAGGAGGTCTACGAGCTGTATAAGGACTTCTACAAGACGAACCCTTCGTCAAGGTCTTCCCGGCCAATCTCCCCGTGCAGACCAAGTGGGCCTACGGCACCAACTTCGTCGAGATGACCCCGACCTTCGATTCCCGCACCCACCGTCTGATCGTCTCCTCCGTCATCGACAACATCGGCAAGGGCGCCGCCGGCCAGGCCATCCAGAACATGAACCTCATCATGGGCCTGCCCGAGACCACCGGCCTCATGATGCCCCCGATGTATCCGTAATTTTCGGTTCGACGAGTTTCGACCCGATTTAGGCAAGAATGCTGTTAAACTAACGTTAAGAGAGGAGATCCCCCCACATGTCCAATCTGAAAAAGATCGAGGCGGCGTTACCACGCCGCAGGGCTTCACCGCCGGCGCGGTCTACACCGCCATCAAAAAGCGCGAGAACAAGAAGCCCGACGTCGCTGTTCTCTACTCCGACCTGCCCTGCTCCTGCGCGGCCTGCTTCACCACGAACAAGTTCTGCGCAGCTCCGGTCATCCTTGACCGCGAGATCCTGAAAAAGGGCAAGGCCCGCGCCGTCGTCATCAACTCCGGCAACGCCAACGCCGCCACCGGCACGCAGGGCATCGAGGACGCCCGCACCGTCGAGCGCGAGGCCGAAAAGCTCCTCGGCCTGGGCGAGGACGAAGTCTTCGTCTGCTCCACCGGCGTCATCGGCCAGAGACTTCCGGTCGACAAGGTGCTTCAGGGCATCCGCGAGATCATTCCCGCAAAGCTTGCCAAGGAGAACGGCTCCGAGGCTGCCTACGCCATCATGACCACCGACACCGTCCGCAAGGAATCCGCCTACGAGCTCCAGCTCTCCTCCGGCACCGTGAAGATCGGCGCGATGGCCAAGGGCTCTGGCATGATCCACCCCAATATGGCGACGATGCTCGTCTACGTGACGACCGACGCCAAGGCGGATCCCGCAGACCTGCAGAAGATGCTCTCCGCGGCTGTGGATAAGAGCTTCAACATGTGCACCGTCGACGGCGACACCTCCACGAACGACTCGATCTTCCTGCTCGCCAACGGCGCTTCCGGCGTTGAGATCAAGACCGAAGAAGACAAGAAGGCGATGGCCGACCTCGTGCTCGCCATCTGCACCGATATGGCCCGCCGCGTCGCTTCCGACGGTGAAGGCGCGACCCACCTCATCGTGGTCGAGGCCTACGGCCTGCCCACCGAGCACGACGCGCGCCTGGTCGCCAAGTCCATCGCCGGCTCCATGCTCTTCAAGGCTGCCGTCTTCGGCCGCGACGCCAACTGGGGCCGCATCATGGCCGCTGCCGGTTACTCGGGCGCGGACGTTGACCCGACCCGTGCCGACTGCATCATCAAGAGCAGCGCCGGCGAGGTGCAGGTCATGAAGGACGGCTTCGGCACCGACTTCAGCGAGGAGCTGGCCAAGGCCGTGCTCACCGAGCATGACATCACCGTCATCGTCCGCTTCTATCAGGGCGACGGCGAGGCCAAGGCCTGGGGCTGCGACCTCACTTACGATTACGTCAAGATCAACGGCGACTACCGCACCTAATTTTTGAAGGAGGCTCCACCATGAGCGATATCGCAAACAAGGTCGAAACTCTGATGGAGGCAATGCCTTACCTTCAAAGTATCAGGGTAAGATCATCGTCATCAAGTACGGCGGCAACGCCATGATCAACGAAGAGCTCAAGGACGCCGTCATGCACGACGTGGTGCTGCTCAAGCTCCTCGGCATGAAGCCCGTGCTCAGCCACGGCGGCGGCCCCGGCATCAACAAGATGCTCGAAAAGCTCAACATCCCCGTCGAGTTCATCGAGGGCCTGCGCTACACCTCCGCCGACATCATGCGTGTTGTCGAGATGGTGCTCGTCGGCCAGGTGAACACCGAGCTCGTCGGCTTTATCAACAAGCTCGGCGGCAAGGCGGTCGGTCTTTCCGGCGTCAGCGGTGACATCTATCACTGCCACCAGCGCGACGAGGTCCACGGCTACGTGGGCGACATCGACTATGTCGATCCCAAGCCCATCTTCACCATGCTCGACGCGGGCTACATCCCCGTCATTGCCCCCGTCGGCACCGACGGTCAGGGCCACACTTTCAACATCAACGGCGACACCGCCGCGGGCAAGCTCGCTTCCGCGCTGGGCGCTGAAAAGCTCGTGATCCTCACCGATATCGAGGGCCTGTGCAACGACATCAAGGTGCGCGACGTCATCAGCTACCTGAACATTCAGGACGTCAAGGCGCTCAAGGACAAGGGCACCATCGCCGGCGGCATGATCCCCAAGGTCGACTGCTGCGTCGAGGCCATCGAGGAGGGCGTCACCAGCGTCCACATCATCGACGGCCGCAAGCCGCACTCCGTGCTCTACGAGGCCTTCACGAACGAGGGCACCGGCACGACGATCGGCACCGCACAGCCGAGCGTCGGCATCAAATGGTAAAACATACACCCAACTTTTATTATAGGAGGACATAATAATGATCGAAAAGTTCAAGACCAACGCCGAAGTCATCGAGAACGGCGACAAGTATCTCTATGGCAACCATGTCCGTATGCCCCTTTCCATCGAGCGCGGCGAAGGCGCTTACGTCTTCGATAAGGACGGCAACAAGTACCTCGACTTCATCGGCGGTATCGCCGTCAACGGTCTCGGTCACTGCCATCCCGCGATCGTGAAGTGCCTCGAAGAGCGCGCCCACACGATCCTGCACTGCTCCAACTACTTCTACAATGAGCCCGCCGTCCAGACCGCGAAGCTCATCGTCGAGAACAGCTGCTTTGATAAGGTCCTCTTTGCCAACTCCGGCGCCGAGGCCAACGAAGGCCAGATCAAGCTCGCCCGCAAGTACGCCAAGGATCACGGCCATCCCGAGCGCTTCGTCGTCATCACGATGAAGAACTCCTTCCACGGCCGCACCCTCGCGACCTGCACGGCCACCGGCCAGTATGCGGTGCACCGCTACTTCGAGCCCCTGCCCTCCGGCTTCCGCTATGCCGAGTTCAACAACCTCCAGTCCGTCAAGGACATCATGGATGAATACGTCTGCGCCATCCTGACCGAGCCCGTCCAGGGCGAGGGCGGCGTGCGTCCCGCCTCTCAGGAGTTCCTGCAGGGCCTGCGCGACCTGTGCGACGAGAAGGGCATCCTCCTCATGTTCGACGAGGTCCAGGTCGGCTCCGGCCGCACCGGCAAGCTCTTCGCGCATCAGAACTACGGCGTGGAGCCCGATACCTGCTCCATGGCGAAGGCGCTCGGCTCCGGCGTGCCCATCGGCGCGGTCTGCGCCCGCGGCGACGCGGCCAAGACCCTCACCCCCGGCACCCACGGCTCCACCTTCGCCGGCGGTCCTCTCGCCTGCGCTCTGGCTGCCACCACGCTCGACGTCATGATCAACGAGGGCGTCATCGAGAACGCCCGCGTCATGGGCGAGTATTTCCGCGATCAGATGCACAAGGTCATCGAGAAGAACCATCCCAAGGCGGTCAACGAGATCCGCGGCCTCGGCATGATCAACGGCATCCAGCTCAACCATCCCAGCGGCCAGCCCGTCGTCGACCTGTGCTACAAGGATGCCAACGTCCTCATCAACAACACCAACGGCAACGTCCTGCGCTTTGTCCCGCCGCTGATCGTCAATGAAGAGGAGATCGACATTGTCATCAAGGCTGTTGATGAGGCCATGACCAAGCTCGGCTGGTAATTATTTCGGATACTACCTCGCGTTTCTTGCCTGCGAGGCCGGCGGCACGGGTTCCCTTCCCGTGCCATGCCGGAAGTATACATGACCTCATCCCCGGCCTGCCGATGGGGGATCGGCGGGCCGGGGAGAGAGGTATTTTCTGCATTTTACAAGCAGCATTTCACCCCTGTGTTGTGCCAGTGTAAAATCTAAAAGGAGGAGTGCGATCCAAAACCTGCATCGGTAGATACCACGAGAATTGAAGAAGGAAAGAGCATTACCGTAAAACTGCGTTCACCATTCAAAAACACTTGCTATCGCTATGGAATCATGCTAAAATGAATGCATAGATATCCATACAAATAGCGAAGCGACCCCCAAAATTTCGAAAGGTTGGTAACACTATGAGTAAGGAAAAAAGAATGCCCAAACTGTGGGAAGCCCTGTTGACGCTGGCAATCCTGATCGCGGCACTCGCGGTCGGTATCATCATCTTCGGTGTTGACCCGCACGTCCCCATGTTTGTCGGCGTAATGGCTGCCGCAATCATGGCACTGCATCTCGGCTACAAGTGGGATGAAGTTGAAAAGTCCATGATGGACGGCATCTACAAAGCATTGCAGTCCATCTGCATCCTGATCATCGTCGGTATCCTGATCGGCGTGTGGATCAACGCGGGCGTTGTGCCTACGATGATCTATTACGGCCTGAAAGTCCTCAAGCCCGCGATCTTCTTCATCGCGTGCGTTCTCATTTGCTCCATCACCTCTCTTGCCACCGGTACGTCCTGGGGCACGATGGGCACGATGGGCGTTGCCCTGATGGGCATTGGCTTCGGCCTTGGCATGAGCCCCGGCATGACTGCCGGTGCGGTCCTCTCCGGCGCCTACTTCGGCGATAAGATGTCCCCGCTGTCCGATACCACGAACCTTGCGCCCGCTATGGCAGGCACGGACGTTATGACCCATGTGAAGGCCATGATCCTGCCCACCGGCATCACCTATGTCATCACCCTGATCTTCTTCGGCGTTCTCGGTGTGATGCAGTATCACGGCGGCGATGCGGATATGTCCCGCGTGATCGAGTTCTCCAACGCGCTGAACGCCGCGGAGGGCGGTATCTTCAACATCAACCCGTTGCTGCTCCTGCCTCCGGTCGTCGTTATCGTGGCAGTTGCCCTGAAGGTTCCCGCGATCCCCGGCATCACCCTCGGCATTGTTGCCGGTGTCATCCTGGGCCTCATCTTCCAGCCCGGTGCCTGCACGCTCGGAACCATCTTCGATTATGGTAAGAACGGCTACTACTTCTCCGACGAAGCGCTCGCCATGTTCGAAGCCAGTCTTTCTCCCGAAACGAGCTACACCATGACAAGACTGCTGGAAAGCGGCGGTATCATGGGTATGATGTCCTCCGTCTCCATGACGATCATCGCCATGATGTTCGGCGGTATCATGGAGGAGACCCACCAGCTCGAGGTCATTGTCAACAGCCTCAAGAAGCTGGCGAAGGGCCCCGCGGCTCTCGTTGGCCTGACCGAGTGCACCTGCGTGCTCTCCAACGCCGTCATGCCCGAGCAGTACATCTCCATCGTGGTTCCCGGCCGTATGTATGCCGAGGAGTATCACAAGATGGGCGTGCACCCGGCAGTTCTGTCTTCTTCGCTCGAGAGCGCCGGTACCGTTACCTCCGCTCTGATCCCCTGGAACACCTGCGGTGTGTTCATTAAGGACACCCTGAACATCGCTCCTTGGGGCGCCGGCGGTTACGGTCCCTGGGCCATCTTCAACTGGCTGATGCCCATCATCAACTGGCTGTGAGTTCGCCCTCCTCGGCGGCATCTACGGCTGCTATCCCGACTTTCTGCGCCGTGACGTGTTCACCCTCCGCATGGAGGTCGTGGAGTGCAAGCCGAAGCCCAGCTATCCCGTCGGCGAGCTGACCGTGGACGCCTTCGGCAAAACGCGCGAATACACCGACCGCGGCATCCGCCGCCGCGCGCTCTGCGCCGCGGGCCGCGTCGATTACGGCGATCCCTTCGACCTCACGCCGCGCCTCGCGGGCGTGGAGGTCCTCGGCGCGTCCTCGGACCACACCATTCTTGACGTGGAGGACGCCGCCGTCCCCGTCCGGCTCGGCGACGTGCTGGACTTCGGCGTGAGCTACGGCTCGCTCGTCTACCTCACCAACACGCCCGAGGTCCACATCGTCTATCGGAAAAACGGCCGCCTGTACACGGCGGAATAACGCACAAGGAAGCCCTCCGCTCGGTGAGCGGAGGGCTTTTCGTCGCTTTTTCGTATTCTCAGCTCAGCGTCGTGCCGGTGACGAAGCTCGCCACGATGATGAGCAGGATGGAGATGGGCGCAACGTACTTGACCAGCACGCTGTAGACCTTTGCCAGCTTGAACGGCTTGCCGTCCAGCTCGATCTCATGCACGGCATTCGCGGGCTTCCAGATCCAGCCGGTGAAAATGCACACGCCGAGCGCGCACAGAGGGATCATCAGACGGTCGGTGAGGAACTCCATGAAGTCGCCGAAGATGGGGAAGCTCACGCCGTTGGCGAAGTCAAACCAGATGCCCTTGATGTTGAACGCGGCCTGCGACATGGTGTACAGACAGCCGATGAGGAACATCAGCGTGCAGACGATGATGGTGGTGGGCTTGCGCTTCCAGCCGAAGCGCTCGGTCAGGAACGCCACCACACCCTCGATGAGGGATATGCTGCTCGTCAGCGCGGCGAACAGGAGCAGCATATAGAACAGCACGCCGAAAAACGCGCCGCCCGCCATGTGCTCGAACACGCCCGCGAGGGACGCGAAGGCGAAGCCGCCGCCCTTGCCGACGTTCTCGGAGCCGAGCGTCGCAAACACCGCGGGCACGATGATGAAGCCGGCGATGAGCGCCACGAGCGTATCCATCGTGCAGATGAGCGCCGTGTTCTTGCCGAGGTTCTCATGCTTGGGCAGATACGAGCCGTAGGTGATCATGATGGCCATGCCCAGCGACAGGGAGAAGAACGCCTGCCCCAGCGCGGAGAGGAAGGTGTTGAAGCCGACCTTGCTCCAGTCGCAGCTGAGCATATAGGCGAAGCCGACTTGCGCGCCGTCGAGCGTGATGGTACGCGCGAGCAGTACAATGAGAATGACGAACAGCGCGGGCATACCGACCTTGTTGAACTTCTCGATGCCGCCCTCAACGCCCTTGATGATGATGAAGGCGTTGACTGCCATAAAGACCGCGGCAAAGAGAATGGCGGTCAGCGGGAACCATGTCTCGCCCGTCGCGGCGTTGTAGCCGAGCAGGCCGTAGAAATAGCCGAGCGGATCGGCATAGACCGTCTGCGCCTCCGTAATGTAGGACACGACATAGCGCAGCACCCAGCCGCCGACGTGGCAGTAATAGGAGGTGACGATGAACGCCACCGCAACACCCGTGACGCCGACCCACTTGAAGCCGCGGTAGCCAAGCTTGTGGAAGCTGTCGATGGCGTTCGCCTGCGCGGCGCGGCCGATGGTCAGCTCCGAGAGCATGACGGGGAAGCCGATGAGAACGACGATGGCCAGATAAATGAGGATGTAGGCGCCTCCGCCTCCCTCAAAGGCCTTGCCGGGGAACTTCCAGATGTTGCCGAGGCCGACGGCGCTGCCCGCCGCCGCCAGGATGAAGCCGATCTTGCTTCCCCATTGGGCGCGATTGTTTTCCATGTGATTTTCTCCTTTAACTACGTTTCTCTCTCCGTTTTCCGTCAAATTCGTCCTCATATATTTTAATGAGATGTATAAATTAAACAGAAATTAGTCAAATGATACCGTCTTTCTTGCCAAAAGTAAAGCGACGTATTATAATAAAAATATGAGCGATCCTAATAGAAAGGAAATACTTCTATGGAAAGCAAGAAATTAGAGGCCCTGCTCATGGCAGTCGATCTCGGCAGCTTTACCAAGGCGGCAGAGGTCCTCGGCTACACGCAGTCGGGCCTGACACACATGATGAACTCGCTGGAAAAGGAGGTCGGCTTCACGCTGCTCGAGCGCGGACGCAGCGGCGTGCGCCTCACGGAGGAGGGCGAGCGCATCGCGCCCGCCGTGCGCGAATTTCTGCAGGCCAACGCCCGGCTGGACAGCGTGATCGAGCAGGTCGCCTCCTCGCGCACGGAGATCATCCGCGTCAGCGCCTACGCCAGCATCGCCATGCACTGGCTGCCGGGCATCATCCAGCGCTTCCGCGAGGAGTGCCCCGACGTGGACGTGGACATCCGCATGGCCGACCACGTCGACGTCCCCTACGAGCTGCTCGCGCAGGGCAAGATGGACGCCATCCTCGTCTCCCCGCAGGACGAGGGCCAGTACGAGTGGGTGCATCTTGCCGACGATCCCATGTTTGCCGTTCTGCCGAAGGATTTCGACACGCAGGGCATGACCGCCTTCCCGCTTGCCGCCTTCGAGGCGCGCGACTTCATCATGCCCTCGCAGGGCTTCGATAAGGACATCATGCGCATCTTCAACCGCATCGGCGTCAAGCCGCACATCCTGCCGACCTGGGTGGACGATCCCACCGTCATCAGCATGGTCAGCCACGGCCTCGGCGTGAGCATGATGACCGAGCTGACCGTCCGCGGCCGCACGGACGGCGTGAAGCTCCTGCCGGTCGAGCCGGCGTCCTCGCGCGAGCTTGGCCTTGCCGTCCGCTCGCTCGACGCCGCGAGCGACGGCCTGCGTCACTTCATCGACTGCACGAAGCGCGTCGTCGCGGAAATGCAGCCCTGAGCCGTTGCAAAAAGCCACTTGTAATCACCGCCGAAGCGGTTATAATAAGGAAGCCCGCCGACCCGCGGGCGCAGAGAAAACAACGCGAAAGAAAAGGAACACCCTATGCTCACCTTTACTCCTGTCACGCAGCGGGACATTGCCCGCCTGCGCCGCTACTATAAAAGTTGCGAATACCAGCTCTGCGAATACTCTGCCCTCGTCAAGCTCATGTGGCGCAGCCACCTGCACCCCTCGTGGGCGGAGGGCGCGGGCTGCCTGATCGTCCGCAATTTCATCGACGGTCAGTATTGCTTCGACTACCCCGTTCCCGGCCCCAACGGCGATGAGGACGCGGCGCTCACGCTCATCGAGGACGACTGCCGCGAGCGGGATATTCCCCTCGTCCTCTCCGTCGTCCCGCAGGACAAGGCGGAGCGCCTTGCCGCGCGCTACCCCTACTTCCGCTTTTCCTCCCCGCGCGTCTGGCGCGACTATATCTACGCCGCCGAGGATCTGCGCGACTTTGCCGGACGCCGCTACTCCGGACAGCGCAACCACATCAACAAGTTCCGCAAGCTCTATCCCGACGCCGCCTTCCGCCCGCTCGGGAAGAGCGACCTGCCGCTCATCACGCAGTTCTTCCGCGACTACGAGGCCGTCTTCACCAAGGCGTCCGACTCGGCGAAAAACGAGCTGCGCTGCGCCGAGAAAATGCTCCGCATGACCGGCAGCCCGCACTTCCTCGTCGGCGGCATGGAGCTGGACGGCAGGCTCCTCTCCGTCGCCATGGCGGAGCGCTGCGGCGACACGCTGCAAATTCATATCGAAAAAGCCCTCTACGGCTATGAGGGCGTCTATCCCGCCACCGTGCAGGCGTTCGCGCAGGAATTTGCCGTGGACGGCGTGCGCTGGCTCAACCGCGAGGACGACGCCGGCGACAAGGGCCTGCGCACCTCGAAGCTCCAGTACCTGCCCGACCACCTCGGCGCGAAGCTGCGCTTCGACGTGCTCAACGAGCTGGTCAACATCACCGAGATCCCCACGCTTACCACCGCCCGCCTGACGCTCGACGCGCTCACCGACGCGGACAAAACCGCCTACGCCGCCCTCTGTCTCGACGACGACCGCAACCGCTGGTGGGGCTACGACTTCCGCAAGGACTACGACGGCACGCCCTACGAGGACTACTTTCTCGCCGTCGCGCGGGAGGACTGCGCCCGCTCCCGCGCCGTGAACTTCGCCGTCCGGCTCGACGGCGCACTCATCGGCGAGGTCGTCCTCTACCGCTTTGATTCCCGCGGCGGCGCGGAGCTCGGCTGCCGTGTCTCGCCGGACTTCGCGGGCCACGGCTACGGCACGGAGGCGTTCGCCGCCGTCGCCGACTGGGCGCTCTACCGGCTCCACCTCGCCCACGTCGTCGCCAAATGCTATAAGGAAAACGATGCCTCCTACAGGATGCTCTCCTCCTGTATGCACCGCGCCGGCGAGGATGAGACCTTCTTCTATTTTGATAAAGAGGTCTGAACCGCGTATGAAAAGACCGCCTCTGCACACAATAGTGCAGAGGCGATTTTTTGTGTTCACACAAAAGATCGCGGCATCTGCGGCACGCCGACAGGCGGCAGCCGCGCCGTATGCAGGCTCTCCATCTGCCGCCGACGGAGAGCAGCGCAAGGCAGAGCGGCAGAATGGAGATCTTCACGATGGGAACCAATTCCGAATTTTGCTCCGATGAGCGCGTGGGCTACACCCTGCTCAAATCCTTCCTCGCGGGTGACGTCAACGCCAACCGCTGCTACGCCGGCCTCTCGCCCGAGGAGCAGCAGCGCCTCGTCTCCGGCGCCAAGAGCCTGCGCACCCCCGACGAGGTCGCCAGCTACGTCTGGGACTATCTTGACAGACAAGGACGGTAAGCCGCCATGGAGCGCCTGACGGGACACTTTGAACTGGATGTCCGCACGCTCGACGCCCTGCTGGGCGTCGAGCGCTGCTTTGACATGATCGCCCGCGACCTCGTCGCGGGCGGCCGCCGCTGCCGTCTGTATGTCGTGGACGGCTACGGCGACGACGCGGTGCTCGAGCGCATGATCGGCTTCTGGCTCGCCCTGCCCTCCACCGCCGACGCCGCCGACGCGCAGACCTTCATCGACCGCTATGTGACCTTCAGCGAGGTCAACGCCGAAGCAGATCTCCGGCAGACGGCCACCGCCGTGTTCCTCGGCAAAACGCTGCTCCTCGCCGAGGGCTACGGCGAATGTATCCTCATCGACGCGAAGAGCTACCCCTCCCGCGGCGTGGAGGAGCCGTCCTCGGGCAAGGTGCTGCGCGGCGCGCACGACGGCTTCATCGAAACGCTCGTGCAGAACGCGGCGCTCCTGCGCCGCCGCATCCGCACGCCGCAGCTGACGCTCGAGGGTCACAAAATTTCCGAGAAATCCCGCGCCGACGTCGTCCTCTGCTATCTCGAGGACAAGGTGGACCGTGCGCTCCTCGCGCGCGTCCGCGCGAAGCTCGCCGCCATCGACGCGGACTCCATCTCCATGTCACAGGAGTCCATCGCGGAATCCATGATGGACCAGAGGCAATGGTTCAACCCTTTTCCACGCGTTCGCTATACTGAGCGCCCCGACGCCGCCACCGCGAGCATCATGGAGGGCAGCATCATCGTCCTCGTGGACAACTCCCCCGCCGCCATGATCCTGCCCACCCGCTTCTTTGATTTCGTGCAGGAGGCGAACGACTTCTATTTCCCGCCGCTCGTCGGCTCGTACCTCCGCATTCTGCGCGTGGTCGTCTTTCTGCTCACGCTCTTCATCACGCCCGTGTGGTATCTGCTCGTGCAGGACCCTGACCTTCCCAACAGCGCGCTGAGCTTCCTCGCCGTCACGAGCGAGTATGAGGTCCCCATCCTCGCCCAGCTTCTCCTGACCGAGTTCATCGTCGACCTCCTCAAGCTCGCCTCGCTCAACACCCCCAGCGTCTTTTCCAACTCGTTTTCCATGATCGGTGCGCTCGTGCTCGGCGACTTCGCCGTGCAGGCGCATTGGCTCGTGCCGGAGGTGCTGGCGTACATGGCGTTCGTTGCCATCGCGAACTTCGCCCAGCCGAGCTATGAGCTCGGCTACGCCTTCAAGCTTCTGCGCCTCGTGCTGCTCGTCAGCTCCGCTGCCCTCGGCTGGGTCGGACTCGTCCTCGGCACGCTGCTCATCGTCGTCCTGCTCGTCACCACCAGGCCCATCGCCGGCGGACATTATATGTATCCCATTTATCCCTTCAACTGGCACGCGCTCCGCGCCCTGCTCGTCCGCCGCCCCATCGCCCCCGACAACACCTGAACGTATTGCTCAAACGTATCGCTCAAAAAGCCGCCCTCCCGGGCGGCTTTTCTTTTGTCCGATCTCTCCTATTCGCCGCTCTCCCCGCGCTGCCTCCTCCGTCTCCGCGTCAGAGCTCCGAACCAAAAACCGGCGGCGGAGATGATCGTTCCCTTCAGCAGCAGACTCGGCTGCGGCAGACGCAGGATGCCGACGGAGAGCATGTTGGCCAGCATGAAGGTTGCGTACCCCGCGAGCATATACATCGCGCCAAATGCGAGCGGCAGCAGCCAGCCTTGTCTTCCGCCGTATCCGCCCCGGCCAATGAGCAGTGAAATGACAAAGGCGGCGACCGGCAGCACGAGCCACAAAAATACGATGCCGTAGCCCATGGCGTCGTCTGGCCTGGTGAGCAGCCAGAAAAAGAGCACGGAAACGGCCCAGATGCCCAGATATACGCACAGAAGGATCAGCAGAGATTGCTCCCTCCGGCTCCGCACGGTGTTGGTGCTCTCCTCCAGATAATCCAGATAATCTGACATCGGTGCTTCCTCCTTTAACAATGCATCCAGACTGACCGCGTACAGGTCGCTCAGCCGCACCACGCTCACAATGTCCGGATAGTTCTTTTCATTCTCCCAGTTTGATATGCTCTGGCGGCTCACGCCCAGCGCCTCCGCCGTCTGCTCCTGCGTGAGCCCAGCCGCTATGCGCGCCTGCCTGAGCTTGGCTCCGATCTCCATAGGCATCCCGTCCTTTCTGCCTTCATCATAGGGAAATGAGCGGGCTTTGTCCATCAAAAATATTTGACAACGGTCGGTTTTCCCAAAAACTTTTTCAAATCCTCTTGACAAATCGTTCCCGATGTATTATTGTACTAATCATCTAATACAATCATACATCAAGAAAAGGAGGAACCGTATGGAGTGGCAATTCCGCAATGACAGCCCCATCTACACCCAGCTCACGCAGCGCCTGACGCAGGCCATCGTCGCGGGCGAATTCCGACCCGGCGAGCGTCTGCCCTCGGTGCGCGAGCTCGCGGTGGAGGCGGGCGTCAACCCCAACACGGTGCAGCGCGCGCTCGCCGACCTCGAACGCGACGGGCTGGTCTTTTCCCAGCGCACCGCGGGCCGCTTCGTGACGGGAGATGTTTCCATGATCGAAAACGCGAAGCTCCGTCTGGCGGATCAATGTGTGGAGAATTTTCTCTCCGAAATGGCAAAGCTCGGCTGCGGCAGAGACGAGGTCATCGCCCTGCTGCAAGGCCGAAAGGAGGAAGAACCATGAATATTTTAGAATGTAAGGCGCTCACCAAGCGCTACGGCGGCAAGTCCGCCCTCGAGGGCGTGGACCTCGCCATCGAGCCGGGCCGCATCGTCGGTCTGCTCGGCCCGAACGGCAGCGGCAAAAGCACGCTCATCAAGCTGGCCAACGGCCTGCTCACCCCCACGAGCGGCGAAATTCTGATCGACGGCAAAGCCCCCTCGCCGGAGACGAAGGCCATCGTCTCCTATCTCCCCGACCGCAACGCCCTGCCCGACTGGATGACCGTCGCGCAGACCGTCGACTACTATGCCGACTTCTACGCCGACTTCCGCCGCGACGCGGCGCAGGAGATGCTCGCCCGCCTCGGCCTCGATGCTTCGGCGCGCGTCAAAACGCTCTCCAAGGGCACGCGCGAAAAGCTCCAGCTCATCCTTGTCATGTCCCGCGCGGCGAAGCTGTATCTGCTTGACGAGCCGATCGGCGGCGTCGACCCCGCCACCCGCGACTACATTCTCCGCACCATCATCGGCAACTACAACGAGGACGCCTCCGTCGTCATCTCCACCCACCTCATCGCGGATGTCGAGCAGGTGCTCGACGAGGTGATCTTCCTGCAAAACGGCCGCGTCGAGCGGCACACCACCGTCGACGCCATCCGCGGCGAAACCGGCAAAAGCGTCGACGAGCTTTTCCGGGAGGTGTTCAAATGCTGACCAAACTCATCCGGCACGAATTTCGTGCCACGAGCCGCATCATGTGGCCCATCTTCGCAGGGATGCTGGCGCTGACGCTTGCCATGCGCGCCTCCCAGCGCGTGCTGCAAAACGATTTCCCCTGGCTGCTCAACCTGCTGGCGGTCCTCGTCACCATCGGCTTCGTCTTCGGTATCATGGCGCTGTGCTTCGCGCCGCTGGTGCTCTCCGCCGTGCGTTTCCGCGACCATCTCCTCAAGGACGAGGGCTACCTCACCCTGACGCTGCCGGTGAATATGCACCAACTCCTTGCCTCCAAGCTGATCGTCTCGGCGGTCTGGTACGCCGCGGCGTTCCTCGCCGTCGTGCTGCTGTGCATGATCGGCGCGTTCGATTTCAGTGATTGGCAGGTGGTCCCGCAGTTCGCGGCCGACTTCCTCCGCGCCTTCCGCAAGCTGGACAGCTCGATGCAGGGGCAGGCGCTGCTCTTCGCGTTGGAGGTCTTCCTGTTCTGCGTCCTCGGCGTCACCGCCGTTTCCCTCATCGTCTACGCGGCGTACGCCGTCGGCTTCAGCTTCAATAAGCACAAGAGCGCCCTCACCGCCGTGTCCGTCCTCGTGTTCTTCCAGCTCGTGCAGTTCGCGGCCATCGCGGTTCTGGCAAATCTCTTCTGCGACGGCTTCACCGCGTGGTCGAGCCTCACCGGCGTGCAGGCAGGCAATGCCATCTTTGCCGTCGCCCTCGTCTGCGAGCTGATCGTCTGCCTCATTTTCTACCTCGTCACCTATTTCTTCCTCACGAGGAAGCTGAATCTGGAGTGACCCATGAAAAAATTTCTTGTCCTCATTCTGACGCTCGCGGTGGGCCTTGCCCTCCTGCGGCGGAAAACGTAAACAACCGCCTCATCTGAAAAAGCGGCCGGAGAGCGAAAAAAGCTTTTTCGGCCGCTTTCTGCGCGCAAAATCAAGAAAAATTTAAGAAAAAAGCACAGAAAAAACACAAGCTCCGCCTGCTATCATGGCGGCAGAAATATCGGAAAGACTAACTATTAAAAGTCAAGCCCCAAAACAAAATTTTCGAGAGGAATTTTAAGGTGGTGAAAATTGGTATAGCAAACAAGAGCATCCGTTGTCGGATACTCGCTCCGTATAAAATCGCACGCTTAATAATCAGCTAAGAAGGCTTTCCCAGAACGCTGCATAGCAAAAATAAGCCTTACCAGCTTTTTAGCAGCATGAGAGATGGCAACATTGTAATGCTTTCCCTCAGAACGCTTCTTTTCAAGATCCGAGAATGTAGGACACCAAAGGCAAACATATTTGGCGGCATTGAAAAGAGCATATCGCAAATATCTGGAGCCACGCTTTTCCATGTGAGCATAACAGTTTTGCAGTTGCCCTGACTGATATGTAGATGGAGAGAGTCCAGCATAAGCCAGCAGCTTGTCTGCGCTTGCAAAATTGGAAAAATCTCCAACTTCAGCAAGAATCATTGCACCCATATGTCGGCCAATACCGGGGATTGTAAAGATGGGAGAATCCATCTGAGATGTAATCTTGTCAATTGCGGATTCTACCTCAGAAATTTCTTTGTCCAGCTCGCGGATGAGAGCAATCGTGTGTTTCAACTCCATAGACTTAGCAGGCATTTTCGAGCCAATGGAGACCCCTGCGGCTACTTGGATTTCCGCGGTTTTAGACTTGGTATAACGACCTTTAGAGGCGGTGCAAAGAATCTCAGCGAGTTCTTCAGTATTGGCGTTTGCGATATAGCTTGCACCCGGATAGTTGCTCAGCAGTGCGTATACAACAGCGATGTGCAGGCTTGAAACCAGCTTTTCGAGCTCCGGAAATAGAATATTCACTAACCGCGCAACGGAGCTTTTCAGCTTGGCGCGCTCTTTTACCTTATCAAATCTGTATCTGGTTAGTGACTTTAGCTCTTCATTGTGGTATGCTGTATTTGAGTAGGACTTGAGGTCCACATCAGACATGAGCATCATTGCAATGGTACGCGCGTCTATCCGATCTGTTTTGGTTCTTCGCAGGCTGAGACTTTTCCGGTAGAGGTTCGTGTGCAGAGGGTTAATGACATAGGTTGCCAGGCCGCTGTCTAAAAGAAACCCCAGCAGATTGTAGCTGTAATGTCCTGTGGCTTCAAGCCCTACTTTTATTTTGCTTTCACCTTGGGAACAGCTTTGGATTCTTGAAAGAAGCGTCTCAAAACCGATGCGGTTATTGGCAATGGTAAATACATCTGCCAAGACAGTTCCTTCCGAGTTGAGGATAAAGCAATCGTGCTTGTCCTTTGCAACATCGATACCAACAAAAATCATTTCTTTTTACCTCCGGCGTTTTATTTTACAGTGCTGCTTAGAGCCACACCTCTTTGCTATGTAACCTCGTTCTATATAAACCGTCTGGCGGTATCTAACTGATTAACACTAAAAACAAAGAGCCGTGGTTGGAGCCTTTCCGAAACCGTCTTGCGGTAGGAGGTTTAAACCAATCCACAGCACCTTGTCTATTGTAGCATTTTGTCCTTGGAGAGGGACTCTAATAACTACTACTTTATAATACGAGGAGTTTTCCCCATGTCCCTTCTTGAAGTCAGCGGTCTCTCCAAGACCTACACCACCCGCTTCGGCGGCGCGAAGGTCGAGGCGCTCAAAAGTGTCACCTTCTCCGTCGAGAGCGGCGAGTACGTCGCCGTCATGGGCGAGAGCGGCAGCGGCAAAACCACGCTTCTGAACCTCCTCGCGGCGCTCGACCGTCCCACCGGCGGCACGGTCCTCCTCGGCGGGCAGAACCTCGCCGAGATCCCCGAGGAGCGCGCGGCGGCCTTCCGCCGTGACCACCTCGGCTTCGTCTTTCAGGACTTCAGCCTTCTCGACACCTTCTCTCTGGAGGACAACATTCTCCTCCCCCTCGTCCTGCAGGGCAAGAGCCGCGGCGAGATGAAGTCCCGCCTTGTCCCGCTCGCCGACCGGCTCGGCATTTCCGACCTGCTCAAAAAATACCCCTACGAGGTCTCCGGCGGCCAGAAGCAGCGCGCCGCCGTGGCCCGCGCGCTCATCACGCGCCCGCAGGTTCTCTTTGCCGACGAGCCGACCGGCGCGCTCGACTCCGGCTCCACCGAGGAGCTGCTCCGTCTCTTCGGCACGGTCAACGGCGCGGGGCAGACCATCGTCATGGTCACGCACTCCGTCCGCGCGGCCAGCTGTGCGGGCCGTGTCCTCTTCCTGCGCGACGGCGCCGTCGCACAGGAGCTCACGCGCGGCACGGACACGGAGACCGCCTTCTACCGCCGCATCGCCGACGCGCTCACTGCGTCCCAGACGGGGGGCGGCGCGGCATGAATGCGTTCTTCTATCCCCGTCTGGCGCTCAGCGGGATACGTCGCGACCGGCGCATTTACGCCCCCTACCTCGCCGCCTGCATCTTTATGACGGCGGTGGTCTACGACCTCGCCTTCCTCGCCGACAGCCCCGCGCTCTACGCCGTCGGCAGCGGCGTAAACGGCATGGGCACCTCGGCGATCCGCCTCGTGATGACCCTCGGCAAGTGGGTCATGGCGGTCTTTGCCCTCCTCTTCTTTTTCTACACGAACGCCTTCCTCATCCGCCGCCGCAAGAAGGAGCTCGGCCTCATGAGTGTCCTCGGCATGGACCGCGGCGCGCTCACCTCGCTTCTTTTCTGGGAGACCGCCTTCTCCGCGCTCGTCTCCCTCACCGCGGGACTCGCCCTCGGCGTGCTGCTCACGCAGCTCTCCGCCTGCGTGCTCTCGCATTTCGCCCGCACGGAGCTGCCCGCTCTGCCGCTGCTGGATCTTGGCGCGGTTCGCTTCTGCGTCCTGACCGATGCGTTTATCTTCTTTCTTCTCCTCCTGAACGCATGGCGGCAGGTGCGCCGCGCCTCCGCGGTCAGCCTTCTCCGCAGCGACAGCCTCGGCGAGCGTCCTCCCAGATCCCAATGGCTCCTCGTCCTTCCCGGCCTGGGCCTTCTCGGCGGAGCCTACTACCTCGCCGTCACCATCACCGAGCCGATCACCGCGATGCTCGTTTTCTTCGTGGCGGTCGTCATGGTCATCCTTGCGACATTCCTTCTCTTCATCGCGGGCAGCGTTACCCTCTGCCGCACGCTCCAAGGCAATGACCGGTTCTATTACCAGAAGAAAAACTTCGTCGCGCTCTCCTCGCTCGTCTATCGTATGAAGCGCTCCGGCGCGGGACTTGCCGTCATCTGTATCCTCTCGACCATGATCCTCGTCATGCTCGGCTCCACCGCGGGGCTCTACTTCGGCGCGGAGGACGTTGTCCGCACCCTCTCCGCCGAGATGAGCCGTGAGATCGCCGCCGAGGCGCGCGCGGAGTTCTACGCCACCTACGGCAGTCTCTTCTTCCTCGCCCTCGTCCTCAGCACGGTGTTCCTCCTCGCCTCCGTCCTGATGCTCTACTACAAGCAGCTCTCCGAGGGCTACGAGGACGCCGCCCGCTTCGCCGTCATGCAGCGCGTCGGCATGACAAAGCGCGACATCCGCACGAGTGTCAACGCCCAGCTGCGCATGGTGTTCCTCCTGCCGCTGCTTGCCGCCTTCGTCCATCTCGCCTTTGCCCAGCCGATGATCTGGCGCATTCTGCGGCTCTTCGGACTTCAGAACCTTCCGCTCGTGCTCGGCGTCACGGCGTGCGCCTGCGCCGTGTTCACCGTGCTCTACTGCGCCGCCTGCCGCCTGACCTCCAACGCCTACTGCCGCATCGTGGGCGAAGGGGTCTGAGGCCGCGTCGCCGGAAAATTTGAACAATTCCGTAACAAATCGCCGTTCCGCTTGTTTTTGCTTCGCGCCGTGATATAATAGCGTGGAACAACTTCATTTTGTTGCACGGCTTCGTGCAAAAGGAAAGGAAAAATTTATGGGCATCAAATTTTCCGGCTCCGACGCCGGCGGCTTCCGCTTTGATTTCTCCGGCGCGAACAGCGCTGCCGGCGGCAGCGAGGGAAGCGCCGCGCCCAAGCGCGAGCGCAAGCCGCGCAAGGCCGTCGGCACCCCCGGCAAGCGCATCGCCATCAATACCCTCGTCACCCTCCTCGTCGGCGCGGTCTACTTCTACCTCGAGCTGCCCGCCATCAACCTCCACGCCGAGGAGTTCTACGGCTTCGTCCTGCTTCTCTGCGCGGTCTACTGCGGCTGCGCCCTGCTGACCTCCGGCTTTCAGGGCGAGGGGGCCAAGGGCTACTTCCGCTTCGTGAAGAAGCAGTGCACCGTCCCGTTCTTCCTCGCCGCAGGACTGCTCGCGCTTGCCGTCGTCGGCGGCGTGGCCTCGTGGGTCGTGTTCCGCGCGGGCAGCTACCAGAAGCTCCTCACCGTCCAGTCCGGCGACTTCTCCTCCGAGATCGCCGAGGTCGCCTACGACCGCATTCCCATGCTCGATAAGGACAGCGCCGAGAAGCTCGGCGACCGCAAGCTCGGCGAGCTTTCCGACATGGTCTCCCAGTTCGAGGTCTCCGAGGACTACACCCAGATCAACTACCACGGCCGCCCCGTGCGCGTCACCCCGCTGCGCTACGGCGACATCATCAAGTGGTTCAACAACCGCTCCGCCGGCCTTCCCGCCTACCTCATCATCGACATGGTCGATCAGAGCGTGGACGTCGTCCGCCTTGACGAGGGCATGAAGTACACCACCGCCGAGCACTTCTCCCGCAACCTCTACCGCCACCTCCGCTTCCAATATCCGACCTTCATGTTCGAGGAGCCGGTCTTTGAGATCGACGAGGACGGCACGCCCTACTGGGTCTGCGCCAAGAAGGAAAAGACCATCGGGCTTTTCGGCGGCACGGACAACAACGGCGCGGTGCTCGTCAACGCCGTCACCGGCGAGAGCGAGTACCTGACCGAACCGCCCGAGTGGGTCGATCACGTCTACTCCGCCGAGCTCATCATCGAGCAGTACGACTACTACGGTATGTACCACAACGGCTTTATCAACTCCATCCTTGGCCAGCGCGACGTCACCGTCACCACCGACGGCTACAACTACATCGCCGAGGGCGACGACGTCTACCTCTACACGGGCGTGACGAGCGTCGGCGGCGACGAGAGCAACGTCGGCTTCCTGCTCTCCAACCAGCGCACCAAGGAAACGAAGTATTACCCCTGCGCCGGCGCGACCGAGTACAGCGCGATGGACAGCGCCGAGGGTCAGGTCCAGAACCTGCGCTACACGGCGACCTTCCCGCTGCTCCTGAACGTTGCCGAGCAGCCGACCTACTTCATGGCGCTCAAGGACGCGAGCGAGCTCGTGAAGATGTACGCCATGGTCAACGTCAACCAGTACCAGATCGTCGCCACCGGCGCGACCGTTGCCGAGTGCGAGTCGAACTACCGTCAGATGCTCCGGCAGAGCAATCTGATCTCGGACGATCAGACCGGCATCGACCAGCCGGTCGAGACCGACCGCCGCTCGCTTGAGGGCGTTATCGCCGAGATCCGCTCCGCCGTCGTTGACGGCAACAGCATCTACTTCCTGCGCTTTACAGGCGAGACGGACTTCACCGTCCGCATGAGCGCCGCGGACGTGCCCTACGCGCCGCTGCTCAATGTGGGCGACCGCGTGCGCGTTTGGTACTACGACGGTCATGTCAGCGAATTCTGGATCGAGGCGTGCGACCTTGAGCTGCTGCCCGTCTCCATGCCCGCTGAGCCGGACGACGCGCAGCCCTCCGGCGGCGTGGATGCATAAACCATGCAAATATGCAAAAAGGCGATGGATGTTTTCCATCGCCTTTTGTCATGCTTCGCCGCAGCATGACAGAAAAAATTCAGATGTTAAGCATGACATGAAGGAATAATTGCAGGAATTTTAATAGGTATTATCAAAATTCCGAAACTTTTTCATTTCTATTTCTGCGCTTTGCACAAAAAGGAAGGAAAAATTTCTCACAGCCGGACGCTTCGATTTTGGACGTACCCCCTTGAGAAAGCGCCTGTTTTGTGATAGTCTAACAGACAAGATGGAAGCACCATCGAAATGCTCTTAACGAGTAAATTTAGAGGAGGCTATTATCATGAATGCTTATATCCAGAGAGTTCTGGACGAGACCAGAGCCAAGAACGCGAATGAGCCCGAATTTCTGCAGACCGTCGAAGAGGTCCTGACCTCTCTCGAACCCGTCATCAATGCCCACCCCGAGTATGAGGCTGCCTGCCTGCTCGAGCGTATGGTCGAGCCCGAGCGCACCATCGAGTTCCGCGTCGTTTGGATGGACGATCAGCTCAAGTATCACGTCAACCGCGGCTACCGCGTTCAGTACAACGCGGCGCTTGGCCCCTACAAGGGCGGCCTCCGCTTTGCTTCCAACGTCAACCTCTCCATCATCAAGTTCCTCGGCTTCGAGCAGACCTTCAAAGATGCTCTGACCTGCCTGCCCATCGGCGGCGCCAAGGGCGGCTCCGACTTCTCCCCCATCGGCCGCAGCGACGGCGAAGTCATGCGCTTCTGCCAGGCCTTCATGACCGAGTTCCATCGTCACATCGGTCAGGACATCGACTGCCCCGCCGGTGACGTTGGTGTCGGCGGCCGCGAGGTCGGTTATCTGTACGGTCAGTATCGCCGCATCGTCGGCGCTGCCGAGTTCGGCGCTATGTCCGGCAAGGCTGTCTGCACCGGCGGCTCCATCCTCCGTCCCGAGGCGACCGGCTTCGGCGCTGTCTATTATCTGCGCGAAGTCCTCAAGCACGACGGCAAGGGCATCAAGGGCCTGCGCGTCGCTATGTCCGGCTACGGCAATGTTGGCTGGGGCATCATGAAGAAGATCGACGAGCTCGGCGGCAAGGTCACCTATTTCGCCGGCCCCGATGGCTACATCCACGATCCGGATGGCGTCTGCGGCGAAGAGAAGCTCAACTTCATCCTCGAGATGCGCGCCAAGGATCCTATGCACTGCAAGCCCTATGCCGATAAGTTCGGTGTTGAGTTCGTCGAGGGTCAGAAGTGCTGGGGCGTCAAGGACGTTGACGTTTACATGCCCGCCGCTACCCAGAACGATGTCAACATGGAGTGGGCCAAGAAGATCGCCGAGTCCGGTGTTCCTTACTACATCGAAGTCGGCAACATGCCCACCACCAACGATGCTCTGGCCTTCCTGATGAGCCAGAAGCACCTCACCGTCGCTCCTTCCAAGGCTGTCAACGCCTGCGGCGTTTCCGTCTCCGAGCTCGAAATGGCTCAGAACGCTCAGCGTATCTACTGGACCGCTGAGGAAGTCGACGCCAAGATGGAAGCCATCATGAAGAACATCTACGACGCTTCCGTTGAGGCTGCCGAGCGTTACGGCCTTGGCTACAACCTGGTCGCTGGCGCCAACATCGCTGGCTTCCAGAAGGTTGCCGACGCCATGATGGCTCAGGGCATTTTCTAAGCCGAACCGCTTTGAAAACCAAAAAGAAGAGCTGCGAAAGCAGCTCTTCTTTTTTGCGCTTTTCATTGCTTACAGAACACTCATCACATCGTAGTGCAGGCCCTCGTCCGCGTAATCGGGAATGAGACCGAGCCGCCAGACGGAGACCGAGGTCACACCCACGAGCTTGGCGCAGGAGAGCTTCTCGGCGGTGCTGCGCGCGTCCTCATACCAGAGGAAGATATGCTGTCCGCTCTCGGTGGTGTAGGTACACCACGGGCTACGGGCCGTGTCCGACCAGCCCATCACGGTGTCGCTCTGGCACAGACGCTTGTAAACGGTGGTCTGCAGCGGGTGCGTGGAGCGGACCGCGGTCAGCAGACCGTCCGCATCCGTCTGCCACGCGCGGGCGTCCATGCTGACGGCAAGCGTCAGCTTCGCGGGGTCGTCCATCTCACGCGCTGCGGTGCGCACGGCGTAGTAGACCTTGTAGAGCGGTGCACAGGGATGGTTGCGGTAATAGCGCGAGTTGAGAAATCCAGTGAGATCGCTCGCCGCGTAGTCGTGCGCCATGAGGATCACGCGGTCGCAGAGCGTGCCGAGCGTCTTGAAATCGTAGCCGTCGAAGTAGGCGTCGCCGTAGACGGCGGGCATGACGGCGGCGTAGAGCGTCTTGCCCTCGGCGTGCAGCGCGGCGGAAAGCTCCGTCATAAAGGCGTTGAAGCCCTCCTTGTCCGCGGCGCGCAGACCCTCGAAGTCGATGGTCACGCCGCTGTAGGGATTGTAGCCGAGGTCGGGGTACACGCGCCCCAGCTCCGCCATGATCTCCGTGACCGCCGCCGCGCGGGAGGACTCGTCGGCGAGCATCGTGCGGAGCGGCGCGTTCGCCATGAAGACGTTGAGCTTGAGCTCCACGCCCGCCTCGCGCAGCGCGGGGACCACGTCGGCATAGCCGACGGGGATGTAGAAGCCTGAGCTGTCGTCCTTCACGGTCGAGAGCTTCGCGCCCTCCTCAGCCGAATAGGTCATGTGGCTCCAGCCGAAGCTGACGGCGTCGAACTGCTTGGCCTGCTCGAGCTGCGAGTAGGACGAGAGCGCGTAGAAGGCGTGCTTCCACGTCGTGGGCGCGTGGTACTTTTCATAGACGCGCACGAGCATGGCGGCCGCCTGCTCGCGCGTCGCGGTGCCGTCCGGCTCGAAGGTCGTCTCGGTCGCGCCGGTGGTCATGCCGATCTCGTAGGCAATGGCGATGTAGCCGCGCTGGGCGGTCACGTCGGCGAAGGGCAGCGCCGCGTCCGCGTCCGCCTTGGCAAGCTCGCCGAGGCCGAGCGCACGCACGAGCATCACCGCCATTTCGCGGCGCGTGATGGCGTCCCTCGGGCGGAATTTTCCGCCCGCGTCAATGACGCCGTTGGCGGCAGCGGTGTTGACAAACTCCCGCGCCCACGAATCCGCGATGTCGATGGCGGCATCCTCGCTGCTCACGTTCTCCCAGCCGAACATCCGCACCAGAATGGTGACGAACTGCTCGCGCGAGATGGTCTCCCCGAGGCCGAAGCGCCCCTCCCCCACGCCGTTCATCAGACCGTACTCTGCGGCCTTGTCGATGCTCTCCCTCGCCCACGAGTCGGCGTGAACGTCGGTGTAGTCTGCGGCGAGCGCGGCGGTGCTCAGCGCAAGCATGAGCAAAAAGCCCAAAAATAAGGTTCGTTTCTTCATGACAGCCTCCGAGGTCGGAAAAGTTTTCGACACCATTTTACAGGAATCGCCGCCGCATTGCAAGTAGACATAATAAAAAATTATGTTCCCATCAAAAAAGAGACCGCCGAGCGGTCTCTTTTCGCTGTGCGATATGGGCTTATTGCTCCGCGCTGTCGCTGTCCTCCGGCAGCGCTGCGGGGTCGGACGCCGCGCTCTCCTCGCAAGCCGTCTCCGCCTTGGGCGACGGCTTCGCCGCGCCCTTGCCGAGCAGGAGCGTCACAACGCCGAGACCGAGCGGCACGGAGACGAGGCCCACCGCAAAGGACAGGCCGGGCACGCTGGCCACGACGCGCCAGACGAGGATACCGATGGCCAGCTCCGCGTAATAGCAGGGTTCCTTCTTCATCGCCCCGCGCCAGAGCAGCGCGCCGAGGAAGAAGCCGAGGAACACGGGAGCGGCGATGATCGCCGCAGCATAGAGGAACAGCACGATCAGCGCAAGGCGCATGCCGACATTCGAGATAAACAGCAGGATCGCCGCGAGCGGCACGCCCGCAAGCACCGCGAAGCCGATGCCGAACGCCTTGGCATACCGGCCGAACGGCGCGCCGTAATACTTCCGATCCACCGTCTCCCACAGCGGCGTGAGCCACAGCAGGACAAAGGCGAGCAGCAGCGCGCTCGCGAAGCTCAGCGCCTTACGCAGCACGATGCTGCCGATGCTTGGCTCGGAGACCGTGATGTTCACGTTCACGTCGCCGCTTTCCGGCTCGTCGTAAAGCTCGGCGCTGTCCGCGATGCCGTCGGGCACGGAGCGCAGGGCGCTTGCATTGCAGTGCAGCCGCCCGCCGATCTTGGCGCCGTCGCCGATGACGACGTTCTCGGCGCTGACGTACACGTCGCCGCCGACGGAGCCGGTGATGGTGACGGTGTTGGCGGCGGCGTAGAGGTCGCGCCCCACCGTGCCGTCCACCGTGATGCTCTGACCCGCGGCGAATACGTCGCGCTGCGCCGCGCCGTTCACGCCGATGCTGTAGCCCGCGAGGAACGCGTCGTTCTCCGCCGTGCCGCCGAGCGTCACCTCATAGCCAGCGGCCATGACATACGCTCCTGTACCGTTCACGCCGACGGTCCTGCCCGCGGCGAGCAGGACGCCGTTCACCGCGGCACTGCTCCGCACGGTCTCTCCCGAAAGAAACAGTGAGCCGTCGCGCGTACCGTCGGCGGAGCCGTCGGCAAAAACGTCCTCGAACGCGGCGCAGGCCGGCACGGCGAGCGCCGTCGCCAACAGCAGGCTGAGGAACAGGGATACGAGCTTCTTACATTTCATTTTCCTTTTCTCCTTCCACCGTAGCGGGAGCATTTGCTTTCCCGTCCGCGTCTTCAAACATTTTGCGGGACTCCTCCTCGCTGAGCCCCATGATGAGGTTGACCGTGCGACGCATATCGTCCGTCGCCTCGTCGACCCAGTCGGCATCCTCGTGCAGGATGCAGCTCCCCAGGCCGTGCGCGAGGAAAATGGCCATGGTGTGCGGGTCCATCGTCGGCTTCGCGCCGCAGGTCATGAGCGTGCGGATGATGTCCTCGATATACGGCTCGATGACCGTGAGCGTCTGCTCGCGAATGGCCCAGCGGACCGTGCGGTGCATATTGCCCTCGTACTTCGCGCGGAAGGCGCGCACCTCGCGCTTGATGTAGCTGAAAAAGCGCAGCAGCGCCCGATAGGGCTTTTCCTTCGCCTCGGCGGCAAGCGCCTCAAAGTCCTTCCGGTAGGGCTCGAAGAAGTGGTCGAGCACATCGGTGAACAGCTCGTCCTTCGTCTTGTAGTAATAGTAGAACAAGCCGACCTCGCCGCCGACCTCCAGCATAATGCCGCGCACGCTCGTGCCGTCATAGCCATGCTCAAAGATCTGTCGTCCTCCGACCTCGCGGATGCGGTTCTTCGTGCCGCCCTCGATCATCTGCTTTCGTGCCATAGGGAGTGCTCCTTTCCTGAACAGTTCTCAAATTATAGCACGCCGTAAAGAAATTGCAATATGGCGTTTTGAACAATATTCAAAAATACAGCCTTCTTTTCTGCTACCGGATGATGAAAGCGTGCAGGAAAGCGCAAAAGGTCATTGCGTTTTTGTCTATTTTCTGATAAACTGGATGCATCGCAAGCAAATACAAGCAAAACCGGCTGAAAGAAACAGAAGGGAGCTTTATCGTATGGGACTCATCAAAGCGATCGCGGGCGCGGCGGGCGGCGTGATGGCCGACCAGTGGAAGGAATACTTCTACTGTGAAGCGATGCCCGCAAACATTCTGGCGACCAAGGGCCACAAGAAGGTCACGGGCCGTTCGAGCAACTACAAGGGTGACGAGAACATCATCACCAACGGCTCGATGATCGCCGTGGCGGACGGCCAGTGCATGCTCATCGTCGAGCAGGGCAAGGTCGTGGAGGTCTGCGCCGAGCCGGGCGAATTTCTCTACGATTCCTCCACCGAGCCGAGCATCTTCTCGGGCAAGCTCGGCGACGGCATCGGCGACGTTTTCCGCAACATCGGCAAGCGTTTCACCTTCGGCGGCGAAGCGCCGAAGGACCAGCGCGTCTACTACTTCAACACCAAGGAGCTCGTCGGCAATAAGTACGGCACGGCGTCTCCCGTTCCGTTCCGCGTCGTGGATCAGCGCGCGGCGATCGACATCGACGTGGGCATCCGCTGCTTCGGCGAGTACAGCTATCATATCGCCAACCCACTCCTGTTCTACACGAACGTCTGCGGCAATGTGAGCGAGGACTATGACCGCTCGAGCCTCGACAGTCAGCTCAAGACCGAGCTGCTCACCGCGCTCCAGCCCGCGTTCGCGAAGATCAGCGAAATGGGCATCCGCTACTCCGCGCTGCCCGGCCACACGGTCGAGCTGGCGGACGCGCTCAACGAGGCGCTGAGCGCCAAGTGGCGCGACCTGCGCGGCATCGAGGTCGTCTCCTTCGGCGTTTCCTCCGTCACGGCGAACGAGGAAGACGAGAAGATGATCAAGGAGATGCAGCGCAACGCGGCGTTTATGGATCCCACCCGCGCGGCGGCGCACCTTGCTGGCGCGACCGGCGACGCGATGAAGACAGCGGCGGCGAACCCGAACGGCGCGGTCGGCGCGTTTATGGGCATGGGCATGGCCGGCGGCATGGCAGGCGCGCAGATGGGCACCCTCTATCAGCAGGGCGCGCAGCAGCAGGCGGCGCAGGCGCAGGCGGCCCCCGCGGCGGCAGGCTGGACCTGCGCGTGCGGACAGGCGGGCAACACGGGCAAATTCTGCGCGAACTGCGGCAAGCCGGCTCCGGTGAGCGCGAATGAGTGGACGTGCAGCTGCGGCACGAAGAACACGGGCAAGTTCTGCTCGAATTGCGGCAAGCCCGCGCCCGCGGGCGAGTGGACCTGCGCGTGCGGCACGAAGAACAGCGGCAAGTTCTGCTCCAACTGCGGCAAGCCCAGAGCCTGAGCGATCCACAAACGATAACACGGTATGATCGGGCCTGCCGCGCTGCGCGGCAGGCTCCTGCCGACCTTATGACAAGTCTGAAAAAGGAGAAAAAGCATGGCAAATCAGGTGACCAACTACAAGTGTCCCGCCTGCACCGGCCCGCTGCGCTTTGACAGCGCGACCGGCAAGCTCCAATGCGACTTCTGCGGCTCGAGCTACGAGGTCGCGGAGATCGAAAAGCTCTACGCCGAGAAGGACGCGCAGGCTGCCGGCGCGTTCCGTCAGGCGGAGGAGCAGACCGCGGCGGACGGCGAATGGACCGCCGCCTCCGGCAGCGACTGGGGCGCGGACGCGGAAAAGCTGCGCGTCTATTCCTGCCCGAGCTGCGGCGCGGAGCTGATCTGCGACGAGACGACCAGCGCGACCTCCTGCCCCTACTGCGGCAACAACACCATCGTGCCCGGGCAGTTCAGCGGTGCGCTCAAGCCCGACTATGTGCTGCCCTTCAAGCTGGATAAGGCCGCCGCGGTCGCGGCGCTCAAAAAGCACTACGGCGGCAAGAAGCTGCTGCCGAAGGCGTTCTCCAATGAGAACCACATCGAGGAGGTCAAGGGCGTCTACGTCCCCTTCTGGCTCTACGACGGCAGCGCGGAGGTCGATGTCCGCTGCCACGGCACCAAGGTAAGCGGCTACTCCACCGCCCGTGAAAACGTGACCGTCACGAACCATTACGACGTGCGCCGCGCGGGCACGGTGCGGTTCGAGCGCGTGCCGGTGGACGCCTCGAGCAAGATGCCTGACGACCACATGGACGCCATCGAGCCCTTCGACTACAAGGAGCTCAAGCCCTTTTCCACGGCGTATCTGCCCGGCTTCCTCGCCGACAAATACGACGTTTCCGTGCAGGACTGCGCCGATCGCGCGGACAGCCGCTGCGAAACGAGCGCCGTGGAGCTGATGGAGCAGGACGCCCGCGGCGACTACACCTCCTGCACGGTCGAAAGCCAAAACGTCACGCTCCACCGCGGCAAGGTCCACTACGCGCTCATGCCCGTGTGGCTGCTGAGCACGAAGTGGAACGGCAAGAGCTTTCTCTTCGCCATGAACGGCCAGACCGGCAAGCTCGTCGGCGACCTGCCGCTCGACAAGGGACTGTACTGGAAGCATTTCGCCGCCATCACCGGTCTTTGTATGCTGGGCGTGATGGCTGCCGGACTGCTCCTGAGCCTGTAAGGAGGTGGCATGATGATGAAGAAATATGCTTCCCTGCTCTTCGCCCTCGTCCTCGCGCTGTCGCTGAGCGTGTCCGCCGCGGCGGATGCGGACGTCTATGTTTACGACGACGCCGACATTCTCTCCACGGACGAATGTGCCGCGCTCAACGAGGCGGCTGCGGCGGTGAGCGAGCAGTACGGCTGCGGCGTGTACGTCGTGACCGTCGACGACATGGCGGACTACATCGACCCCGATACGACGACGCCGACATTCTCTCCACGGACGAATGTGCCGCGCTCAACGAGGCGGCTGCGGCGGTGAGCGAGCAGTACGGCTGCGGCGTGTACGTCGTGACCGTCGACGACATGGCGGACTACATCGACCCCGACGCGGTCACGGAGACCGGTGAGACCGGTATGGCCGCCTTCACCGAATACGCATGGGATGCGCTCGGGCTTGCCGCCTCCTACGACAGCAACGGCATCATGCTCGCGCTGAGCATGGCCGAGCGCGATTTCCAGATGCTCGCCCACGGCGACACCGCCAACGCCGCCTTCACCGACTACGGCAAGTACACCATGCAGGACGAGTTCCTCGACAATTTCCGTGAGGACGACTGGTACGGCGGCTTCGCGGACTACATCGCCGCGTGCGGCCGCTACCTCGAGGCCAACGCCAACGGCGCCCCCATCGACGTGGAGCCGTCCGACGAAACCGAGGAGGAATATGAACCGCTGAGCTTTGGGGATAAGCTTTTCTTTGCCGCCCTCATGGCCTTCCGGTTCGGCCTGCCCCTCGGCCTGATCGTGGCGTTCATCGTCTGCGCGATCTATAAGCGTCAGCTCAAGAGCGTGCGCCGCGCGACCGAGGCCGCGCGCTACACCGTCTCCGGCGGCGCCGAGATCACCGCGCGCGAGGATCGCTTCACCCACACCACCGAGGTGCGCACGCCCATCAAGACGGAGTCCGACGACCACGACAGCGACCCCAGCTTCTCCGGCGGCACGACCGTCAACTCCGGCGGCTTCTCGCACTCCGGCGGAAAATTCTGAATCCCCGAAAGGAAAACATCTCCATGAAACGAATCCTTTGCGCGCTGCTCAGCGCGCTGCTGCTGCTCACCCTCACTGCCTGCGGCGGGAAAAAGCCGGCGGAGGACCCCTCCGTGCAGCCGCCGGTCGAGCAGCCCGATACCCCCGACTCTCCCGCGCCGAGCGAGGCGGAGCAGTCGCTCGCCGACCTGCGCGAGACCATCCGCGCCGCGGGCGCGGTGCTCGGCTGCGCCTACCTCGGCTCGACCAACGGCGAGACGGATACCGACCTGACCACCCTGCTCGAGGGCGCGGACTGTCTCACCGCCTATTCCTTCCTGCGGGAGATCCCCGCGGAGCAGGTCGTCGCCCCCGGCGGCTGGGACATCTACTGCATCGTCCCCGCCGATGAAAATGCGGACGTCGCCGTGAACGAATACGGCTGGCTCACCGAGGGCGCGGAGCTGCCCGAGGCCGGCGAGCTCCTCTATCACGGCAGCGGCGCTGCGCCGGTGTATCTCATCGCCAACGAGAGCGACATCATGCCGAACACGCAGGTCACCGTCACCGCCGCGGACGGCACAGCCATCATCTACCAGCCCTTTCTCAGCTTACGGGACGGCTCTCTCGCCGTCCCCGAGGACGGCACGGTGTACGACTTCACCGTTTACCCCGAAGGCTTTGTGCGTGAAACAACCGCCTGAGCCGCCAAATCCACAACAGATCGCGAGGTTTTAGCTTGTCTTCCCCCTCCCTGCGCGGCCTCTGGAACGAGTGCCGCGCCACCGTGCGCGGCCTGGAGCGCTGGCGCTGCTGCATGGCGTTTTTCTCCAGCGCGTTCCTGGCGTTCGGTCTCTACCACGTCCACTCCGTCTCCGGCATCACCGAGGGCGGCGTGCTCGGCGCGACGCTGCTGCTCGACCATTGGTTTTCCCTCTCCCCCGCTGTCTCCGGCTTTGTGCTGAACCTGCTGTGCTACGGCTGGGGCTGGCGGCTGCTGGGCCGCAGCTTCATTGCCTACTCGCTCATCGCGACCGTGGGCTTCTCGCTGCCCTACAAGCTCTACGAGCTGTTCCCGCCGCTCTGGCCGCAGCTGGCCGAAATGCCGCTGCTCGCCGCCGTGGTCGGCGCGCTGTTCGTCGGCATCGGCGCGGGACTTTCCGTGCGCGCGGGCGGCGCCTCCGGCGGCGACGACGCACTCGCCATGTGCATCGCGCACGTCACGGGCATGGGCATCCAATGGGCCTATCTCTCCACCGATCTGGTGGTGCTCGGTCTGTCGCTGACCTACATCCCGCTGCGGCGCATCGGCTACTCGCTGCTGACCGTGCTCATTTCGGGCCAGCTCATCGGGCTTGTGCAGAGGCTCCCTCTCCCGTGGGATAAGCCGCGGCCGGAGGCTGCGGAATAACGCAAAAAGGAAGCAGATGCTTTGCATCTGCTTCCTTTTATTCCGCTTGCTTTTTGCCTCAGCCGACGAGGGAGGCGGTATCCATGGCGATCATCAGTTCTTCGTTGGTGGGGATGAGCAGGACCTTGACCTTGGAATCCGTGGCGGAGATCACGCGCTCCTCGCCGCGGACATTGTTGGCGTCCTCGTCCATCTTCACGCCCATGTACTCCAGACCGGACGCGATCTGCATACGCTCGAGCGCGTCGTTCTCGCCGACACCGGCGGTGAAGATGATGGCGTCCACGCCGCCCATGACAGCGGCATACGCGCCGATGAGCTTCTTGACCTCGTAGGCGAACTTCTCGCGGGCGAGCGCGCAGCGCTCGTTGCCCTTCTCAGCGCCCTCCTCCAGATCGCGGAAGTCGGAGGAAACGCCGGAGATGCCCTCCATGCCGGACTTCTTGTTGAGGATGTTCAGCATCTCACCGATGGAGTAGCCGTACTTGTTCATCAGGTACTCCAGAATGCCGGCGTCGATGTCGCCGGCGCGGGTGCCCATGGGCAGACCGGCCAGGGGGGTGAAGCCCATGGAGGTATCCACGCTCTTGCCGCCGTCCACGGCGGTGACGGAGGAGCCGTTGCCCAGGTGGCAGGAGATGAGCTTCAGGCTCTCGATGGGCTTGCCGAGCATATCGGCGGCGCGGGAGGCCACATACTTGTGGCTGGTGCCGTGGAAGCCGTAGCGGCGGACCTTGTCGTTCTCGTAATACTCATAGGGAATGGCATAGGTGTAGGCCACGGGCGGCATCGTCTGATGGAAGGCGGTGTCGAACACGGCGACCATGGGCACGCCGGGCATGAGCTGCTGGCAGGCCTTGATGCCGATGATGTTGGCGGGGTTGTGCAGAGGCGCGAGGGGATTGCACTCCTCGATGGCGGCCATGACCTCGTCAGTGATGACGACGGACTTGGCGAACTTCTCGCCGCCGTGGACCACGCGGTGACCGACCGCGTCGATCTCCTTCATGGAGCCGATGACGCCGTTCTTCTCGTCCACGAGGGCGTTCAGAACAGCCGCGATGGCTTCGTTGTGGGTGGGCATGGCGACGTCGGCGGCCTTGATGGCCTCCTTGCCCTCGAGCTGGGGCTTGTAGGTGAACTTGCCGTCGATGCCGATGCGCTCGCAAAGGCCCTTGGCGAGCAACGCGCCGGTGGCGGGATTGAGAAGCTGATACTTCAGGGAAGAGCTTCCTGCGTTGATGACCAGAACATTCATGTTGTTTCCTCCGTTTTCCATGGGGCGGCGTCTTGCAATGTGCCCCAATTTCAGGTAAGATAGAGATGGGAATTGTGGGAATTTGTCCAACGGACCAATACATACGCCTTTTATTATAGCAAAAATTTCCGTGATGACAACCATAAATTTTTTTGCAGGAGCCAAAATTGTAACCATTTTGAGATGATTTTTATGCGGACTGCTGGTATCATAAGTGAGTATAATCCATTCCATCGCGGCCATGCCTGGCAGCTCGGCGAGCTGCGCCGCCGTCTCGGCGCGGACACAGCCGTGGTCTGCGCCATGAGCGGAAACTTCGTCCAGCGGGGCGACTTTGCCATTCTGCGCGCCCATGCGCGCGCGGAGGCCGCCGTGCGCGGCGGCGCCGACCTCGTGCTCGAGCTGCCGCTGCCGTGGGCGATCGCGTCTGCCGAGGGCTTCGCCGCGGGCGGCGTGGGCGTGCTGGCGGCGACCGGCGCGGTGGACACGCTGGTCTTCGGCAGCGAATGCGGCGACACGGAAACGCTGAAAGCCGTGGCGGCGGCGCTCGAATCGGAGTCCTTTGCCGCGTATCTGCGTCAGGGCTTACAGGAGGGCGTCTCCTTCGCCGCCGCGCGGGAGGCTGCCGCGCGCGAACTGCTTGGAGATCGTGCCGCGGTGCTCGCGCAGCCGAACGACATTCTGGGTGTAGAATACTGCAAAGCCATCGCGCGGCAGGCCGCCGCGCTGATGCCGCTGGCGCTGCCGCGAAGGGGCGTCGGGCACGACGGCGGCACAGCGGAGGGCTTCGCCTCCGCGAGCCACATCCGCGAGCTGCTCATAAACGGCGCGTGCGCCGACGAATTTCTCACGCCGGAGAGCGCGGCGATCTGCGCGCGCGAACGCGCGGCGGGCCGCGCGCCGGTGACGATGGCAAACGCCGAGCGTGCGATCCTCGCCCGTCTGCGTGCGATGCGCGAGGAGGACTTCGCCCCCTTCGACGGCGGCGGCGAGGGGCTTTACCACCGCTTCTACGACGCCGTGCAGCGCGAGACGACGATCGAGGACATTCTCGCCGCGGCGAAGTCCAAGCGCTACGCTTATGCGCGGCTGCGGCGGCTGCTGCTCGCCGCTTACCTCGGCGTCACGCCGGAGGATATCCCGCAGCGCGTGCCCTACCTGCGCGTGCTGGCGTGCAATTCGCGCGGGCGCGAGGTGCTTCGATGCATGAAAACGACCGCCGCCGCGCCCGTCCTCACGAGGAGCGCGGACGTGCGGCGGCTGGACGCGGGCGCGCAGCGGCTCTTTGCCCTGACCGCCCGCGCCGAGGAGCAATATACTTTGGCCTATCCGTCCCTTGCCGCGGCGAAGCCCGGCAGCGCGTGGACGACCACACCGGTCATTCTCTGACCGGCATTCAGAAAGGAGACTCACCATGAAAAAACTGTTCGCCTCCCTGCTGACGCTCTCGCTCTTGCTGTCGCTGACCGCCTGCGGCGGCAACGGCGATCCGACCGGTCCCGATGCTCCAAAGCCCTCCCAGCCGGAGACGCCGGAGCTGACCTTCGCCGTCGGCACGCCGCTCACCCATGAATCGACCTACACTGCCGACGACGGCACGCTCCTGCTGCACACAAATTATGAGCTGCCGCAGCTTGAGCTTCGCACCGCCGACGGCGCGCTCTATGAACCCGGCGCCGCAGCCGCACAGAGCGCGGCGGTTGCCGTGCGCGACGCCTTCAACGCCGAGATGGAGCGCTGCTACGCCGCGGTGCTCTCCAACGAGTCGGAGCTGGCTCAGGAGGCGCGCGACCATTACGGCAGTGACTCCATGTCCTTTGAGTACATCTACTACGAGGATGAACTGCTCGGCGAGGTCGTCTACCAGACCGACGGACTCATCAGCGTGCTTGCCAATGCCTACGCCTTCTACGGCGGCGCGCATCCGAACACCTCCACCCTCACCTGGAGCTTCGATCTCACCACCGGCGAATTTCTGACGCTCGACGCGCTCAACGCGCAGTCCTCCACCGACAGTGCACTCGGCAAAACGCTGGTCGATACGCTCGCCTCGGAGATCGTGAACAGGATCTACGAAGAGGGACTGGACGATTACCTCTACGATGATTTCTACTCCTACGTTTATGACCTCTCCTCCAACGCGCACTTTTATTTCAGCGGCAGCGGCATGACCGTCAACTTCGACGCCTATGTCCTCGGGCCCTACGCCTCGGGGCCGCAGACCTTCGAGATCCCCTACAGCCACTTCTACAACGCGCTCGACAGCCACACACAGTCTCTGCTCAATGTGCCGCAGTCCATCAAATGCTGGGCTTTTTCTGATAGATATGGTAGAATGGGCAAGGGTGATGAAAGATGCTGGAACGCGGGAAAATGGATCGAGATCTGGTAGAGTTCGTAGTCATAGACCAACTGGTGCCGAAGGAGCATTTGCTGCGAAAGATAGATGCAGCGGTGGACTTCACACGTCTGTATGAAATGGTGGAGCCGCTCTATTGTGAGGATAATGGGCGCCCCAGCATTGACCCGGTGGTGTTGTTCAAGATGGTGCTGATCCAGCATCTGTACGGCCTTCCCTCGCTGCGGCGGACAGCGGACGAAGTCAGCGCAAATATCTGTTACCGCTGGTTTCTGGGATACACGCTGCAGGAGGAAACACCGCATTTTTCCACGGTGAGCTATAACTTCCGGCATCGCTTCACCGAAGAGACCGTGGATCGGGTATTTGCGTGGATTTTGGATGAGGTAGCCAAGGCAGGCTATCTGTCTCCCAAGGCCGTCTTCATTGACGGAACACACATCAAGGCCAACGCCAACACGAAGAAGCAGATGAAGGAGCAGATCCCAGCAGCTGCCAGGCACTATGCAAAAGAATTGATGGAAGAGGTCAACGCGGATAGAGAGGCGCATGACAAGAAGCCCTTTGATGATGACAACGATCCTCCGGCCTCTCCTAGGAAGCACAAAGACAACACCTCTAAGAAGAAGCTGGCCCGCAGGAAGAAGCAGTGCTTTCGTACCGTAACCAAAAGCACGACAGATCCGGACTGCGGCTTATTCGTAAAGGGCGAGCACAAGCGGCAGTTCGCCTATGAAGCGCATACCGCCTGCGACAAGAACGGTTTCGTGCTGGAAACAGTCGTGACACCCGGCAATGTTCATGACAGCATGGCCTTTGATGAAGTTTACGACAAAGTAACGGAAAATTTCCCACAGGTAGAGGCCGTTGTGGCCGATGCTGCATACAAAACGCCCCATATCTGCAAGAAAGTCTTTGGCGATGGCAGAGTCCTTTCCACAGCCTACAAGCGCCCGCAAACCATGAAGAATGGACACGAGTGGTGGAAGTATGTCTATGATGAATTCTACGACTGCGTGATCTGTCCCGAATACCAGCCGTTAAAATACAGCACGACGAACCGTGATGGATATAGGGAATACAAGAGCGATCCGAATATCTGCGCCGCCTGTCCGACCAGAGAACGGTGTACGCATTCCAGGGACTGTATCAAAACGGTGCAGCGGCATATCTGGAAGGACTATGAGGAATTGGCGGACGATGCCAGATATACGCCTGCGTACGCACAGCTCTATAAGCGCCGAAAAGAAACCATTGAACGGGTCTTCGCGGACGCCAAGGAAAAACACGCGATGCGTTATACGCAATACAGAGGCTTGGCTCAGGTGACGAACTGGGTGAAGCTTAAGTTTGTTGCCATGAACTTGAAAAAATTGGCCACATGGAAATGGAGGGACCTGTTGTCCTCGTTTCGTTTTGCTGTTTTTTCGCTCATATATGTTCGAGAGCAGTGTTCGTCGGGATACATCTCAAAGTCAAGGTCGTGCAGGAGACCCACGGTCTCCCAGAAGTCGGCCTCGTCGCCGTAGCCCAGTTCATTTGCGTACCAGCGCATCACGTCGCCGACGATCTGACCGTGCTTGAGGTGAAATTCACCCTTGTTGTACTCGTTGAGCAGGTCCCATGCCTGCTCTCTGGTCAATGCCATAACAATGCCTCCTCAGGGATTCTCGTCCGTGAAGTGGACGTGGTTGAAAATGTGGTCGGAGCAGAAGCAGTGATAGCCCGCGCACTTCGAGCAGTAGCGGAACTGCAGCTCCGGATTCGTGACGTCGGTGCGGCCGCAGACCGCACACTTGTGGCGGTAGCCCTGGCTCTGCTGCTCGCGCTGCGTCTGGCGGACGGCGTTGTGGAAGTGCGCCGCCTGCTTGGTCCGCGTCTGCTCCCGCTTGGCAAAGCGCCCGATCTCCGGCGCGAAGAACACAAAGAAGTTCAGCAGCGCCACGAGCGGCAGCACCACGCCGATCCAATAGCGGGAGGCGGCGCAGAAGAAGATGATGTACGCGAAGTAGCACGCGTCCAGAATGGCCATCCACTTGATCTTGACCGGAATGAAGAAGAACAGCAACACCTGCGCGTCGGGATAGAGCGTGGCGAAGGCGAAGAACATGGCAAAATTCACATAGGTCGCGCCCGCCACCTGCCAGTCGTACCCGGTGATCAGACTCGTGATGACCGCGCCGAGCGCCGTGAGGAGCACGCCGCTGAGGTAGTAGATGGTGAACTTCGCCGTACCCCACTCGCGCTCGAGCGTCGAGCCGATCCAGTAATAGAAATAGCAGCTCACCAGCAGCCAGAAGGGTCGCGTGTCCGTCGGCAGAAAGCTGAAGGACAGCAGCCGCCAGAGCTGCCCCTGCTTGAGGCCCGCCCAGCTGAAGCTGAGAATGGAATAGAACGAGGTATTGTTGAGCGAGGAAAACAGGGAGAGCAGATAGAAGGCGATGTTGCCGATGACGATGTAGAGCATCAGGTTCGGAATGCCGAAGTTCGGATGCAGCACGCAGAAGCGGTCGATGCGGCGGCGCAGAGAATTCAAGGTCGATCCCTCCGATCGTGAAAATAGCTTATCCTGCATTGTACCCTATGCGGCGGAAAAAGTCATTACCAAATTATAAATTCCGCGAAAATTCCCGCCGCGCGGCGGGAATTTTTCGGCTCAGTAGTGATATTTTCTCCGCTTCGCGGCAAGGAGCGAAACGGTGACGAGCAGCGTGAGCGATTCCGCGGCGGTGACGGCGAGCCAGATGCCGTTGATGTCCAGCCACCTCGGCAGCAGCAAGATCGCCGCGACCTGAAACACCAGCGTCCGCAGGAACGAAATGAGCGCGCTGTCCGTGCCGTCGTTCAACCCGGTGAAGAACGCCGAGCCGAAGATGTTGAAGCCGAAGACAAGAAACGAGACCGAGTAGATGCGCAGGGCGTTGACCGTCATATCGTGCAGCGCCGCGTCGTAGCCCACAAAGAGGTCGGCGATAGGGCCGGCAAGGGTCACGGAAGCGCCGGTCATGACGAGGCTCACGAGCACGGTGATGATCAGGCTCTTGCGCAGGAGGCTTTTGAGCTCCGCATGGTTTTGTGCGCCGTAGTGGTAGCCGACGACCGGCGTGACGGCGATGGAATAGCCGAAGAAAAATGCCTTGAAGATGAAGTCGACGTACATCAGAACGCCGTAGGCGCTCACGCCGTTCTCACGCGCGATCGCCATGAGCTGAATGTTGTAGAGAATGCCGACAAGCGAGCCGGAGAGATTGCTCACCATCTCGCTCGAGCCATTACAGCAGGCCCGCCAAAGCGCACGCAGGTCAAAGCACGGCCGTCCGAGCCGCAGCGGCGTGTCGTTCTCGCGCAGAAAGTAAACGAGCGGAATGGCCGCACCGACCGCCTGCGAAAGGGCGGTGGCGAGCGCCGCGCCCGCAAGTCCGAACGGAAGGACATAGACGAGCAGGAAGTCGAGCACCACGTTCGTCAGTCCCGCGAACACCGTCACCTTCAGCCCGAAGCCCGGCTTTTCCGCCGTGGCAAGGAAGCTCTGGAAGCTGTTTTGCAGCATGAAGAGCGGCAGCGAGACGAGCAGGATGCGCCCATAGAGCACGCAGTCGTCGATGGTCAGCTCCGTCGCGCCGACGGCATAGGAGATCGGTCGGATGAACACGAAGAAGACCGCGGCGAGCACCGCGCCGCCGACCGCCAGGATCGCGACGAGCATCGAGAAGATGCCGTTCGCCTCCTTCGTCTTCCCCTCGCCGAGGGTCTTGGCGATGAGGGCGCTGCCGCCGGTGCCGACCATGAAGCCGAAGGCGGAGAGCGCCATGAGCACGGGGAAGATGAGGTTGAGCGCGGCGAAGGCGTTCTTGCCCACGCAGTTGGAGACAAAGAAGCCGTCCACGATGCTGTAGACCGAGGTGATGATCATCATGACGATGCTGGGCATCGTGAAGCGCAGGAGCTTTTGGTAGGTAAAATGATCGGAAAGCGTGATCCGCAAGGCGTTCTGCCTCCTTTCTGTCCGGCTTTTGCGGCAGTTAACTGAAGAAATCTCCGTTGAACTCCCGCAGGAGAAGACTCTGATAGTCGCGGACACACAGCACCACGTCGGGCTGATAGGCCGCGATGTAGTCGCTCAGGCTCTGCACCGTGTAGTGGCGCAGGTCGACCGAGCGCAGCTCGTTGAAGCTGTAGTAGGCAAGGCACTCCACCGGATTGGTGAAGCTGTCGCCGAAGATCAGGGCGTTGGGAAGCTCGGGGCGGTCGGTTCGGATGACCGTCTCAGCAATGTCGCCGCCCATGTAGAGGCCGTAGGTCAGCGGCTCGGCGTCGCTGCCCGGAAGCACGTAGACCGTGGCCCCCGCCGCTGCGCCGTTATCGAAGCGGGTGAAGGGGATGTCCTCGGCGAACGAGGCCGTGAGGAGCTTTTCATCGCTGCCGCGCAGGCCGAGCAGCTTGCGCGTGCGCGAGCCCATGTAGGGATTGGGCAGCGCGGAGAAGGTCACGTCCGTCCCCTCCTCGGGAACGCGGAGCGCGCAGCCGTCCGCCGCGAGCCGTTCCGCCGCCGCACGGTAGGTCACATACGCGCCGCGCAGGCCGTAGTGGTTGTCCACCTTTGAGCTGAACTCCGGCAGATGGCCCTCGGCATCAAAAATCTCGCCCATGTCCACATAGGCGATGCCCCGCGCCTCCATGGCCTCGCGGAGCGCCGCGCGCTCGGCGGCGGTGTAGGCGGCGCGGTTTTCGAGGTAGGCGGGATATGCGTCCTCGTAGTAGGCGTACTGGCAGGGCACGGCGAGATAGCAGTAGTATCCCCCGTAAGCCTCGATCTGATCGCGCAGCGCGGCGTTGTCCGCCGCCACGGTGTCGGCCTCGCGCACGATATCCTCGGCGGTGTCGGGCATGGTGTAAAGCTCCTCGAGCAGCGCGTCGGGCGTGACGACGACCTCGTTCACCACAGGACGGTGAAAAAGATTCAGGTCGCACCAGGTCACCGCGCGAAGCGCGGCGGTGCGCCAGGCAGCGTAGTCGCAGAACATGGTCTCCAGCTCGCCGAAGACCTTACCGTTTGCGATGCTCTCGACGCTGATCTCAGGGAAGGCGGAGAGGTTGCGGTTTTCGTAGTAGGAGTAGCGCTCCTTCGGCAGCAGGATGGTCGCGGCCATCAGGACCAGGAGCGTGCCGGAAAAGAGCAGGGCCATCACCCACTCGCTGAATTTTTTCATAGCGGCGCCTCCTCTCAGAACCGGAAGTAGATGAAGGGATTGAACGATCCCGTGACGAGCTTGCAGTATGAGCACGCCAGCAGCGCCATCGCCGCGAGCTTCGGGCCCCACGTCAGCACGGCGCGGGCAGGCGCGGCGTCCCGCTTTTGAAGCGCCGTCTCCAGCCATTGCTTCACCGGCAGCGCGGCGATGCAGCAGCACAGCAGCTCCGGCCAGAACTCCAGCGAGTAATAGACGACGCGGCTGCCGCACCACACGCCGCTGCTGCCGAACATGGCGGCGAAGTAAGCCGCCGCGGCGGTGAGCGTCTCGGCGCGGAAGAGCACCCAGCTGAATACGACCAGCACCATCGCGTAGGCGTGGCGCACGAGCGACGGCAGACGCTCCAGAGCCTTGCCCCAAAGGAGCTTTTCCCCCACGAGCAGCACAAAGAACCAAAGCCCCCAGGCGATGAAATTCCAGCTCGCGCCGTGCCACATTCCGGTCAGGAACCAGACGACGAAGAGGTTCCACACATTGCGTGCCCTCGAGCAGCGGTTGCCGCCGAGCGGGATATACACATAGTCGCGGAACCAGGTGGAGAGCGAAATATGCCAGCGCCGCCAGAACTCCGTGATGCTCCGCGCGACATAGGGGTAATTGAAATTCTCCAAAAAGTGGAAGCCGAACATTCGCCCGAGGCCGATGGCCATATCGGAATAGGCAGAAAAATCGAAGTAGATCTGGAAGGTGTACGCCACCGCGCCCAGCCACGCAAAGAGCGCCGAGGGCATAACGGCGGCAAAGGCCGCATCCGCGATCCGCGCCACGGCGTTCGCCAGCAGCATCTTCTTGCCGAGGCCGAAGAGGAAGCGCACCGCGCCGGCGGAGAATTCGGAGACGGACTCATGCCGCTCGTCGATCTCCTCCGCGACGGTGGTGTAGCGCACGATGGGACCGGCGACGAGCTGCGGAAAGAAGGCGATGTAGAGCGCGAGCTTGAGCGGGTCGCGCTGCACCGCAGCGTCGCCGCGGTAGACGTCAATGACGTAGCTCAGGCCCTGAAAGGTGAAGAAGGAGATGCCGATGGGCAGCGTCACCTGCGGCACCGGAACGACCGGCAGCAGAGCGTGGAGCATCTCACCGAAGAAGCCCGCGTACTTGAACCAGCCCAGCAGCGCAAGCCCCAGCACCACGGCAAGCGTCATGCCGAGCCGCCGCGTCCCCGCGCGGTGCGCCGGTCCCGCCAGCAGCCCGCCGGCGTAGTTGATGGCGATGGAGAGCAGCATGAGCAGCAGAAATTTCGGCCCGCCGCAGGCATAAAACGCCAGCGAAAAGGCCAGCAGGACAAGGTTTCTCAGATAGCGGCAGCGCCGCGGCACAAGGAAATACAGGACAAGCAGGCACGGCAGGAAAAAGATCAGAAAGCTGGCGCTGCTGAATACCATGACACTCTCTCCCCTCTTGAAAATGAGCAAAAAAAATCCGGTCCCTTTTTTGACCGGACGCATCCGACATCTTCTCGACCGCTGCGGCTGCGGCCGCAGGTCCTCCGATGACTCTCGCATTTCTTGCTGTGGCTATTGTAGCATAAGAAAGGGCAAAGTCAAGCATTTGCACAAATTCTTGAAATATCTGTTGACATCACATGGGAATCCGGGTAGAATAATTTCAGCAAATACCAGACAAGTTCATACTTCATCAAGAGTGGTGGAGGGAACGGCCCGATGATACCACGGCAACCTGCAGCGCAAGGTGCCAAATCCGTCGAACGAATCGAAAGATGAGGGAAAGCAAAAAGTTTTCGCACTCGACCGATTCGGCCGAGCGCTTTTTTTGTGCTCCCGCGAGAAAAGAAAGGAAAGAAGAATCATGGCAAAGCGTTTATTCACCTCCGAGTCCGTCACCGAAGGGCATCCCGACAAGATCTGCGACCAGATCTCCGACGCGGTGCTCGACGCCATTCTGGAAAAGGACCCCAACGGCCGCGTCGCCTGCGAGACGACCGTCTCCACCGGCCTTGTCCACATCATGGGCGAGATCACGACGAGCTGCTACGTCGATATCCCCAAGATCGCACGTGAGGTCATCCGCTCGATCGGCTACGACCGCGCGAAATACGGCTTCGACTGCGACACCTGCGGCATCATCACCAACATCGACGAGCAGAGCGGCGACATCGCCATGGGCGTCGATAACTCCTATGAGAACAAGGAAAGCGGCGCGAGCGACCTCGACAACGGCGCGGGTGACCAGGGCATGATGTTCGGCTACGCCTGCGATGAAACGCCGGAGCTGATGCCGCTGGCCATCTCACTCTCGCACAAGCTGGCCAAGCGCCTGACCGCCGTGCGCAAGCAGGGTCTGGTGGACTATCTGCGGCCCGACGGCAAGACGCAGGTCACGGTCGAGTACGACGAGGCCGGCAAGCCCAAGCGCATCGACACCGTGGTCGTCTCCACGCAGCACGCGCCTGAGGCGGAGCTGGAGACCATCCGCCGCGATATGATCGAGCTGGTCATCAAGCCCACCATCCCCGCGGGCCTGCTGGACAGCGAGACAAAGTTTTATGTTAACCCGACCGGCCGTTTCGTCATCGGCGGCCCGCAGGGCGACAGCGGTCTGACGGGCCGCAAGATCATCGTCGATACCTACGGCGGCAGCGCCCCGCACGGCGGCGGCGCGTTCTCCGGCAAGGACCCGACGAAGGTGGACCGCTCCGCCGCCTACGCCGCGCGCTGGATCGCCAAGAATATCGTGGCTGCCGGTCTTGCGTCAAAGTGCCAGGTGCAGCTCGCCTATGCCATCGGCGTGGCGCATCCCGTGAGCGTGCTCGTCGAGACCTTCGGCACCGGCACGGTCGCCGATACGAAGCTCGAGGAGGCCGTCGAGAAGGTCTTTGACCTGCGCCCGACGGCCATCATCCGCGACCTCGACCTGCGCCGCCCGATCTACCGCCAGCTCGCCGCCTACGGCCACATGGGCCGCGAGGAGCTCGGCGTCGCATGGGAGAAGTGCGACCGCGTGGAGGCACTCCGCGCCGCGCTGTAAGCCTCGCGCACAAGGAAATACCGTTTTTCAAAGGGTCCCGCCGCGTACACGGCGGGACCCTCAGACTGTCAATAAAGTGGTAAATTCTCCGCGACGGAAAGGAAGAGTGTGCGCGGGAAACCCAAGAAGGGTGTCCTGCGCCATTGAAATCCTAAGTTTTCAGAACTTTTATAAAGTTCTGAAAACTTGCTCAGCGGGGAGAAAAGACTTTTTCGACACGCTGAGGGTCCCGCCGCGTACACGGCGGGACCCTTTTGCGTCCTCGCGCATAGACTGAAACGCAGGCGTATCGTCTGCGCTTCGGCGGCGCACCGCCGAAAAATCAAGGAGGGTGATCGCTATCAATCGTTATCAGGGTAATTGCGGCAACAACTGCGGCTGCGACCAGCAGTGCTGCCCGCGTCCGTTCCCGCCTCCCCCGCCGCCTCCGTATCCGCCCTACGGCGTGATCGGGCCGACCGGTCCGCAGGGCGTGCAGGGCATTCAGGGCGTTCCCGGTCCCATCGGTCCCACGGGGCCGCAGGGCGTGCAGGGTCTGCAAGGCCCGCAGGGTCCTGCCGGTCCGGCGGGCGCGCAGGGAGCACAGGGTCCCACGGGTCCTGCCGGACCGCAGGGTCCGCAGGGCGCACAGGGGGCGCAGGGTCCCGCCGGCGCGACCGGCGCGGTCGGTGCTGTTGGCCCCGCCGGTGCTGTCGGTCCTGCCGGTCCCATCGGACCCACCGGGCCTACCGGCCCGCAGGGTCCTGTCGGTGCTGACGGTCCGCAGGGGCCTGTCGGCCCCACCGGCCCTGCGGCGACGATCAGTCCCGCGGCGGCGGTCGCAGACACCACCGATCCCGGCAACACGGCGGCTCAGCTCAACGCGCTGCTCGCCAGTCTGCGCGCGGCGGGTCTGCTCGCCACCTGAGAGAAGAAAAGCAACGCGGCGCGGGATCCCCGCGCCGCCTACATAGCATGGGAGGGATATTCGCTTTGAAGGTATGCGTTTACGCCATCTGCAAAAATGAGTCGCAGTTTGTCGAGCGCTTCATGGACTCGATGTCTGAGGCGGACGATATCTGCGTGCTCGACACCGGCTCAAGCGACGACACCGTAAAAAAGCTCCGCGCACGTGGAGCCATTGTGGGCGAGACAGTCGTCTCGCCGTGGCGCTTCGACACGGCGCGGAACGAGTCGCTGGGGCTCATTCCCGCCGACGCGGACATCTGCTGCGCCATCGATCTCGACGAGCAGTTCCACCCCGGCTGGCGCGCCGCGCTGGAGCGCGCATGGCAGCCGGACACAACACGCGCCCGCTACCGCTACACGTGGAGCTTTCTGCCCGATGGGCGCGAGGGCTGTGTCTTCTGGACGGACAAAATTCACAAAAACGGCTGCTACCGCTGGGTAAATCCGGTGCATGAGACGCTTGCCTACACCGGCGAGGGCGCGGAGCGCTTCGTGGACGCAGCCGGCGTGCAGCTCGACCATCACCCCGACGAGACGAAGTCCCGCGGGCAATACCTACCGCTGCTGGAGCTGGCCGTTCGGGAGGACCCGCAGAACGACCGAAACTGCCATTACCTTGGGCGGGAGTATATGTTCCGCGGCGAGTGGCAGAAGGCCATTGAAACGCTCGCGCGGCACCTGACGCTGCCCTCCGCCGTCTGGGCGGACGAACGCTGCGCGTCGATGCGCTACATCGCCCGCTGCCTGCGCGCGCTTGAACAGGACGATTCGGCGGAGCGCTGGCTGCACCGCGCCATTGCCGAGGCTCCGCACCTGCGCGAGCCGTACATGGACTACGCGCAGCTCCTCTACGCGCAGGAGCGCTGGTACGGGCTGGTCGATGTGCTGCGCACCGCGCTTGCCATCACGGAGCGCCCGCGCACCTACATCTGCGAAGCGGACGCCTGGGGAAGTCTGCCCTACGACCTGCTCTCGCTGGCGTATGCCCACCTCGGCGACGCGGAAAACGCCGCCGATGCCTGCCGAAAGGCCGTCGAGCGCTCGCCGCAGGAGGAGCGGCTGCGGAAGAATCTTGCCCTCTTTGAGCAAATGCGCGAGCGGTGACGCTCGCGCATTTTCCGTTCTGTCTATTCCGTCTTTTTGTCTGCCGCAGACCCGCTGTTCGGGTACTGCTTGGCGGAATAGGGATTCTTGTTCTCCCGCGGCTCGTCGCGGCGGCTGCCGCAGTCGCTCGCCCAGCCGATGACGAGCATCCAAACGATCAGCCCGCCGATCCACAGCGCGAGCGCGAGCCCCGCCCACCAGAGCGGCCAGCCGCGCCACCGGTGCAGCGCAAATAAAAGCGCCGCAGGGATGACGCCCTCCCAATTCAGCAGCACATTGAGCAGCAGACAGAGGAAAAATCCGCCGCTGCGGCGGGTCCTACGCATGGCTCACACTCCCTTCACGCGGATGCGGCAGGCTTCGCTTTACAGATCCTCGCCGCAGTTGGGACAGCAGCTCGGCATCCTGCCGCAGACATTGTAAAGCCCGTACCCGCAGTGCGGGCAGCGGTAAAAGAGAAACATTTGAATAAGCGACACAGCGAGCACAGCTCCCGCTATCTTCGTGCTGAAAAAGCTGACCGCAATGGTCAGCACAAAGCCGACGATCAGTGCCTCAAGGCTTCGCTTGTGCTTCATGACCGCTTCCTCCTTTCTCTCCTCACGTATTGTGAGATCATTTTGATTTTACCATATCCGTCCGCTCCTTGCAAGCGCGGCCCTTGCATTTTCCCGCGCGGTATGATACATTGTATTCACTTTTGAAATTTGGGAGCATCACGATGGAGCTTTGCGACCTTTACCTCAAATACATGAACGCCCTGTGCGAGGGTACACTCGCCGCGCCCGAGGGCATTGCCCTCAGCGGCGAAACGCCCGAGGAGCGCGCGATGAGCCTGCAGGCCGCGCTGAAAAACGTCAGCGTGCCGGACTTCGTGCGCCGCTGCGCCCGCGCGGCGGGCGACGCGCTGCCGGACGGTCTGTTAGACGGCTTCAACGAGGAGGACTTCGCCCGCGCGCTCTTCGCGCGCATGGCGCTCGGCGGCGCGCCGCAGGCGGAGGAGCCGCCCGCTCCCGCCGGGGAGGCGGACGAGCCGGCCCCCGATCCCGACGCGGGCAAGCACGCGTTCGAGGTCTTCTGCGACTGCCTGATGCTCGACGAAAACCTCATCGCCTACCTCATCGACGTGCTCAAGGCGAACGACCGCGCGGGCTTCTACAAGCTCTCGCAGGTCACGACGCAGCTCGACCTCGACCCGCGCGAATTTCTCTACTGGCTCGCCCATCGCGAGGACTACGGCAGACGGACGATGAGCGCGCCTGCGCGGCCATCATGGACACCTGCCTCGACCGCCTGCGCGCGGAAAGGGCAGGGGAGTCGCTGGGCACTGCTCTCAGGCGATCAGGAAGACGTTCGAACTCTTCCGCACCGAAGCGCCCGAGCTGCGGCACCTGCCTGCCGCGACCTATGAATGGTACAGTAAAAACTATCTGGACCGCGACTATCCGCTGCGGTTTATTCTAATGTGCAACGGCGTCGAATTTCCCGACACGCCGGAGGAGGACAAATGAACAGAGATGAAATGTACCTGTCGCTCGGCGTGAGCGACAAAGTGCTTCAATTCGGCGAGGCCGTTTTAGACGAGCTCAAACCCCGCTTTGCCGAGATCGAAGAGATCGCCGAGCTCAATCAGGCGAAAGTCATCGGCGCAATGCAGAAAAACCGCGTGAACGCGACACACTTCGCCGCCTCGACCGGCTACGGCTACGACGACGAGGGCCGCGACAATTTAGGAGCGCGTCTACGCGAGCGCTTTCCACACCGAGGCCGCGCTCGTCCGCCCGCAGATCACCTGCGGCACACACGCGCTGGCCATCGCGCTGTCCGCCAACCTGCTGCCGGGCGACGAGCTGCTCGCTATCTCCGGCAAGCCCTACGATACGCTCGAGGAGGTCATCGGCATTCGCGAGAGTCCTGCTCGCTCAAGGAGTACGGCGTAAGCTATGGCAGGTCGATCTGCTCGAAGACGGCAGCTTTGACTTCCCCGCCATCGAGCGCGCGCTGAACGATAAGACGAAGCTCATCCACATCCAGCGCTCCAAGGGCTACTGCCCGCGCCCGACGATCTCGGTCGACGCCATCGGCGAGGCCATCGCGTTCTGCAAAAAGCTGCGCCCCGACGTCGTCGTCATGGTCGACAACTGCTACGGCGAATTTGTCGAGGCGAACGAGCCGAGTGACTTGGCGCGGACATGATCGTCGGCAGCCTCATCAAGAAACCCCGGCGGCGGCCTTGCGCCCCATCGGCGGCTACATCGGCGGTACGCAGAAGTGCATGGACCGCTGCGCCTACCGTCTCTCCGCGCCGGGCTCGGACAGGAGGTCGGCGCGAACCTCGGGCTGATGCCCTCGCTCTATCAGGGCTTTTTCCTCGCGCCGAGCGTCGTCTCCGGCGCGGTCAAGGGCGCGGTGTTCGTCGCCGCGTGCTATGAAAAGCTCGGCTTCACCGTCGTTCCGTCGTCGAAAGAGGCGCGCCACGACATCATCCAGTGCGTCGAGCTCGGCTCTCCCGAGGGCATGCTCGCCTTCTGCAAGGGCATCCAGTCCGCCGCACCGGTGGACAGCTATGTGGACCCCGTCCCCGCGATATGCCCGGCTACGACTCGCAGGTCATCATGGCGGCGGGCGCGTTCGTGCAGGGCAGCTCCATTGAGTTCTCCGCCGACGGCCCCGTGCGTCCGCCCTACGCGGTCTACTACCAAGGCGGCCTGACCTGGTACCACGCCAAGCTCGGCGTGCTGCTCTCGCTGCAAAAAATGCTCGACGCCGGACTCATCACCCTGCCGTAACGAAAATTTCCCCTTCCGTAAAGGATACCACTTTTTTATGCTCATCCGTAGAACACCCGCAACCAACCGGCATTTTCGCCGCCGTCCGCCCCCGCGTACCGCTGTTTTTGCCATCTAAAAAATAACAGTACAAAGGAGTTTAACAATTCAATATGTGGTTCTGGCTTTCTCTCATCGCGCTGCTCTGCTGGAGCGGCAGCGACCTCTTTTCCAAAATCGGCTGTCAGGGAGAGGACGATCATCTCGCCCACCTCAAGATGGTCATTGCCGTCGGTACCGTGATGGGTCTTCACGCCGCGTTCGAAATTTTCATCGGCGGCACGGAGATCAGCTGGTCTATTATCTGGACCTACCTGCCTGTGTCGCTGCTCTACATCGGCTCGATGACGCTCGGCTATCTGGGGCTGCGGTACATTGAGCTGTCCGTCTCGTCGCCCATCTGCAATTCCTCCGGCGCGCTCGTCGCCGTGATGACGCTTGTGTTCCTCGGCGGCGAGGATTATTCCCCGCTCGCCCTCGGCGCGATCGTCCTCGTGTGCGTAGGCGCCATCGGCCTCGGCGTGGTGGACGCGACCGAGGACCCCGAGCTGCGCGCCGCGCGTCAGGCCGAGGGCAACCGCAAGTACTCCAAGAGCTTTCTCGCCCTCGCGCTGCCGGTGGCCTACTGCCTGCTCGACGCGGCGGGCACCTTCGCGGACAACCGCGTGCTCGAAACGCTGGACGAGGGCAGCGCGAACGTCGCCTACGAGCTGACGTTCCTGTTTGCCGCGGTGCTGTGCTTCATCTATGTGGTCTTCATCAAGAAGGATCGCCTGCTGCCCAAGCGCGAAGCGCCAAAGTACATCGGCGCCATCTGCGAAACGGCCGGTCAGTTTGCCTATATCTATGCCATCGCGGACACATCGCACCTTGCGATGTCCGCGCCGATGCACCTTGGAAGACTCGTTCTTTCAAGGAAAATGAACAAAAGGAGTGTTTTTTCATGTCCGAACCCAACGTCAACGCCATCCCCTCCGCCCGCGCCGCGGGCCGCAGCCGCACGCACAAGGTAACGGTCACCGCCATGCTCTCGGCCGTCGCCTTTGTGCTCATGTTCATCGAATTTCCCATCCCCGCGCTGATCCCCGCCTTCGTCAAGCTCGACATCTCCGACCTTCCCGAGCTGCTCGCCGCGTTTTCGCTCGGCCCCGTCTACGGCGTGGTGGTGGCCTTTCTGAAGAACCTGCTCTTCGCCGTGCTGCACGGCACCTCGTCCGCCTACGTCGGCGAGCTGTTCAACTTCCTCATGGGGTCGGTGTTCGCCTTCTCCGCCGGCTTTGTCTATCAGCGCAACAAGTCCCGTCGGGGCGCGCTGCTCGGCGCGGTCATCGGCACGCTGCTCATGGCGACGCTCTCCGTTCCGCTGAACTACTTCGTGGTCTACCCCGCCTACGTTGTGTGCTATCACCTGCCGCTTGAAACCATCATCGGCATGTATCAGGCCATCCGTCCCTCGGTCGACGGTCTGCTCGAATGTCTGCTCGTGTTCAATATGCCGTTCACCTTTGTCAAAGGCATGATCGATGTGGCGCTGTGCTTCCTCATCTACAAGCCGCTCTCCCCGCTGCTGCACAAGTAAAAAGGCTCTCTCGGGCGGTCTGCCAAGGCAGGCCGCCCTTTTTTATGCAAACAGCCGAAAATTTACAAAAATTTTGTGCAAAACGTTGGGTATCTGCAATATTGACGATTTGCTCCCGCAAGACTATAATTCACTCATTCAATCCAATAAAGCGAAATGCAACGATCGAGACAAGTACCATGCGCCATTCGGTCACAGCGAGTCGGGGACAGTGGGAGCCCGATACACAGAGGCCATGCGAATAACACTCGGGAGCAGCGATCTGAACGGCTTCGGCCCGGTAGGAAAGACGCGGCGTGCGGCGTTAAGGCACAGGGGTTTGTTGGAACCCCGCAAAGGGGCCGGTCCTTGGATCGGCAAATTAGGTGGCACCACGGATACGCAGCGATTCGTCCTAAAATTTACAGGACGTCGCTGCTTTATTTTATCTGGAGGTGCTTTTTATGTGCGCTATCATCGGTTTTGATTCCCCCACCCTGACGGAGCAGGAGATCCGTCCTTACTTTGACCGCACCATTTCCCGCGGTCCCGACATGAGCCGAATGGAAAAGGCCGGCCGCGGTATGCTCGGCTTCCACCGCCTTGCCATCATGGGCCTGCACGAGGAGGGGATGCAGCCCTTCCACCTCGGCGGCGACATGGCGGTTTGCAACGGCGAGCTGTACGGCTTCCGTCCGCTCAAAAAGGAGCTGGAGGCCAAGGGCTACACCTTCGCGTCCGAGTCCGACTGCGAGCTCATTCTCCCCCTCTACCGCGAGTACGGCGTGGAGATGTTCGCCAAGCTCGACGCCGAGTTTGCCATGATCATTTATGACGCCAAGGCCGACCGTCTCGTCGCCGCGCGCGACCCCATCGGCATCCGTCCGCTCTTCTACGGCTATCTCGCCGACGGCGGCATCCTCTTCGCCAGCGAGGCGAAGAACCTCGTCGGTCTGTGCGAGCGCATCATGCCCTTCCCGCCGGGCCACTACTACGCCGACGGCAAATTCGTCCGCTACGCCGACCTCACCACGGTGACGGAATACTCCAGGGACGATCTGGACACCGTGTGCAAAAAGATCCGTGAGAAGCTCATCGCGGGCGTGGAAAAGCGGCTCGACGCCGACGCGCCGCTCGGCTTCCTGCTCTCCGGCGGACTGGATTCCAGCCTTGTCTGCGCCATCTCCGCCAAGCTCCTCGGCAAGAAGATCCGCACGTTTGCCATCGGCATGGACCTTGACCCCATCGACCTCAAGTACGCCCGCGAGGTCGCCGACTACATCGGCGCCGAGCACACCGAGGTCATCATGACGCGCGAGCAGGTGCTCGCCTCGCTCGAAGAGGTCGTTGCCATGCTCGGCACCTACGACATCACCACCATCCGCGCGAGCATGGGCATGTACCTGTGCTGCAAGGCCATCCACGAGCAGACCGACGTGCGTGTGCTCATGACGGGCGAGATCTCCGACGAGCTCTTCGGCTACAAGTACACGGACTTCGCGCCCTCGCCCGAAGCCTTCCAGCAGGAGGCGAAAAAGCGCGTGGATGAGCTGTATATGTACGACGTGCTCCGCGCCGACCGCTGCATCGCGGTCAACTCCATCGAGGCGCGCGTGCCGTTCGGCGACCTCGATTTTGTCAAATACGTCATGAGCATTGATCCCAAGCTCAAGGTCAACAGCTACCACATGGGCAAGTACCTGCTGCGCGAGGCGTTCGCCGCCGACCGCATCCTGCCCGAGGACATCCTCTGGCGGCAGAAGGCCGCCTTCTCCGACGCCGTCGGTCACTCGATGGTGGACGATCTCAAGGAATACGCCGAAAGCCTGTACACCGACGAGGAGTACGAGGAAAAGCGGAAGCAGTATTCCTTTGCGACGCCGTTCACGAAGGAAAGCCTGCTCTACCGCGAGCTGTTCGAGAAGTATTACCCCGGGCAGGCCGAGATGGTCAAGGACTTCTGGATGCCGAACAAGGCCTGGAAGGGCTGCGACGTCAAGGACCCCTCCGCCCGCGTCCTGTCCAACTACGGCGCAAGCGGCGTGTGAGCTATACGGAATCAACAGGAAGAGGCCGCCCCGCGGGGCGGTCTCTTTTCATTTGAGAGAAAAGCCGCGCGGCGCATTGACATTCCTCCCCGCCGCGCCTATAATCAAGTTCTATTTTTCCTGAAAGAGGCCACCTATGAAATACGTCAAGCAATTCGGCATCATTCTCCTCATTTCCTTTGCCGGAGAAGCGCTCAACTACCTGCTCCCCCTCCCCGTGCCCGCCAGCATCTACGGGCTGGTGCTGATGTTCCTGTGCCTGCAGCTGCGCGTCTTCCGTCTGGAGGACGTGCGCGATACGGCGCTCTTTCTCATCGAGATCATGCCGCTGATGTTCATTCCCGCGGCCACCGGACTGATGACCTCATGGGGCATCATCCGCGCGAAGCTCTTCGCCTATCTCGCCATCGCCGTTATCACGACCGTGCTGGTCATGGTCGTTTCGGGCCGCGTCACGCAGTTCTTCCTGCGCCGCGGCAAGGAGGTATGAGCATGGAATTTTTTGAACACTCCGTCTTTTTCGGCGTTTCGCTCAGCCTGCTTGCCTACGGGCTCGGCGTGGTGCTGCAAAAGCGCTTCCGTCTGGCGCTCTTCAATCCCCTGCTCCTCTCTGTCATCGTCACGATCCTTGTGCTCGTCACCGCGCACATCGATTACGAGGTGTATTACGCCGGGGCGAAGTACCTCAGCTACCTGCTCACGCCGGCGACCGTGTGCCTCGCCGTCCCGCTCTATGAGAAATTCGCGCTGCTGCGCAGCAGCTGGAGGGCCATTCTCGCCGGTATCCTCTCGGGCGTGCTCACCACGCTGTGCAGCGTGCTGGCACTGAGCCTCACCTTCCGCCTTTCGCATGAGGAGTACGTCACGCTCCTGCCGAAGTCCATCACGACCGCCATCGGCATGGGCGTCTCTGAGGAGCTCGGCGGCTATGTGACGCTGACCGTCGCCATGATCATCATTACCGGCATCCTCGGCAACGTCATCGCCGTTGCCGTCTGCCGCGTGTTCCGCATCACCGAGCCGATCGCCAAGGGCGTAGCCATCGGCTCCGCCGCGCACGCGCTCGGCACGGCGAAGGCCATCGAGATCGGCGAGGTGGAGGGCGCGATGAGCGGCCTGTCCATCGTCGTGGCCGGACTGCTGACCGTGGTCGGCGCCTCGGTATTCGCCAACTTCCTGTGAAGAAAAGTCCCCTGTCCGCACGGACAGGGGACTCCTTTTTGCTGCTTTACAGGAAGAGCTTATCCTCGGCGCGGCGGGTGTAGTCGCGCTCGAGCATTGCCTTGTGGGTTGATGCACACGCCCACGACCTCGGTGACATCATCGGGATTGATCGAGCCCATCGGGCAGAGTGGAGGCGCACACGCCGCAGTGGATACACTTGTCGAGGTCGGTCTTGGGCTTCGCCTTCAGAAACACTTTCGGTTCGCCATCGAGGCCCAGCGGGCGGTAATACGGCGCGTCGGCGTTACCGTCGACCGTGACGGGCGCGGGATACTCGGTCATCCGCACGATGCGGCCCACGACCGCGAGCCGAGCTTTGCGAGCTCGGCCATGTCGTCGGAATCGGGTCGGCCGTCGGCCAGCGCGTCGGTAAAGGCGTGACGGCAGGCAAACGCGCCCGCGCCGATGGTATGGAAGCCGTCCCCTTCGAGGCAGGCGCAGAGCTCGGCAAGGGAATTATCAAAGCTGCGGTTGCCGAACGTCACGACCGGTACAGCCAGCGCGCCGTTTCCGTGAAAGCCGGACTTCACAAACTCGAGCAGCTTATTCGGAAGCTTGCCCGCGTAGGTTGGCATACCGAATACGACAAGGTCGCCCGCGGCAAACTCATACGCTTCCTCGCGCGCGGCGGGCAGCGTGAAATCGCGCACCTCGAGCGGCACGTCGAAGCTGACGGCAAGGGCATTTGCAAGCGTGGTGGTCACCTTTCTGGTGTTGCCGGTGGCGCTGAAATAGACTGCGTAGACCTGAGTGATGTTCATGGCTTCTGCCTCTTCTTTCTTTATTGTTCGGGGCGCTGCCCGGCTTTACAGGGAAAAATCCTCGGACGTGTACTTGTCGTTCAGCGTGGCGGGACGGGGCGGCACACGTTTGAGCGGATCATAGCAAAAGTGACGGCAGTGGTCAGCAGAGTCGACCACTCCGCGGCGGGAGCAGATGACCTGCCCTTCGTTGATGACAGATCCGCTCTTGCAGTAGGCGCAGTGCTTTTCAATGTCCTTGCGGAACAGATGGAACATGGTCTCCCTCCCCTTTCTTTTACAGGCTGCGGACGACGAGCTTGCCGTCCTCCATCGACGCATGGATCTGCGTGACGGGGTGCTCGTAGGAGTCGATGATCTGCGCGGCCATGACGTCTTCGAGCTCTTTCTGAATGGTGCGGCGCAGATTGCGCGCGCCGTAGGTCGCGGAGTAGGACTTCTTGACGAGGTAGTCCTCAACATCCTCGTCCCACGTAAAGTGCAGGCCCTTGTCCTCAAGGCTCTTTTGCAGCTCATCGAGCATGATGTGGGCGATGCCGGCGAAGTTCTTCTCGTCAAGGCGGTTGAAGCAGATGACCTCGTCCACACGGTTCAGGAATTCGGGGCGCAGGAACTCGCCGAGCGCCTTCATAGCGCGGTCGCGGTTCTGCTCGTTCACCGTGTGGCCGAAGCCGACGGTGCCCTCCTTGCGGTCGCTACCCGCGTTGGAGGTCATCACGATGACGGTGTTTTCAAAGTTGACCTTGCGGCCGTGGGAGTCGGTGATCTCGCCGTCATCGAGAATTTGCAGCAGGACGTTCATCACGTCGGGATGCGCCTTTTCGATCTCGTCGAAGAGAATGACGGCGTAGGGCTTGCGGCGAATTTTTTCGGTCAGCTGACCGGCCTCGTCGTAGCCGACATAGCCCGGGGGCGAGCCGACGATGCGGGAGACCGAGTGCTTTTCCATAAACTCGGACATGTCGAAACGGATCAGCGCATCGGGCGAGTTGAAGAGGTCCTGCGCCAGCTGCTTGACAAGCTCGGTCTTGCCGACACCCGTGGGGCCGACAAAGATGAAGCTCACCGGCTTATGCTTGGGCGAGATGCCCACACGGTTGCGGCGTATCGCCGCGGCGACGGCCTCGATGGCCTCATCTTGGCCGACGATGTGTTCCTTGAGGCGCTTGTCAAGCTCGCTCAGACGGCGGAACTCGTCTTCACGGATTCGCGAGGCGGGAATCTTCGTCCAGAGCTCGATCACGCGGGCGAGGTTGTCCATCGTGAGCTGCGGGTCACCCTGCGCGCAGAGCTCGTCGAGCTCGGTCTGTGCCTTGATGGTAAGGCTCTTGAGCTCAGCCAGCCGCTCGAAGTCGGGTTCTTCTGCGCCCTGCAACAGCTCGCGCTCCTTGGCGTAATCGTCCAGCTCGCGGCGCAGCTCCATGCGGCGGTTGATGTTCTTGTCGTGCAGGTTCATATCCGAGCACGCCTCGTCGATCAGGTCGATGGCCTTATCCGGCAGGAAGCGGTCGGTGATGTAGCGCTCGGAGAGCACGACGGCCTGGCGCAGAATACCGTCGGGAATTTTCACGCCGTGGAAGGACTCATAGTAGTGGGCGATGCCCTTGAGAATTTTGAGCGTATCCTCCATGCTCGGCTCGTTGACCGTGACGGGCTGGAAGCGGCGCTCAAGCGCGGTGTCCTTCTCGATGTGCTTGCGGTACTCGGTGAAGGTCGTCGCGCCGATGACCTGAATTTCGCCTCGGGAGAGCGCAGGCTTCAAGATGTTGGCGGCGTTCATGCTGCCCTCGGCGTCGCCCGCGCCGACGATGTTGTGCACCTCGTCGATGACAAGGATGACGTTGCCCATCTTGCGGATCTCCTCGATGAGGCCCTTCATGCGGCTCTCGAACTGGCCGCGGAACTGCGTGCCCGCGACGAGCGCGGTGAGGTCAAGAAGATAGACCTCCTTGCTTCTCAGCTTGAACGGCACGTCGCCCGCGACGATGCGCTGGGCGAGGCCCTCGGCAATGGCCGTCTTGCCAACGCCCGGCTCACCGATCAGGCAGGGGTTGTTCTTCTGGCGGCGGTTCAAAATCTGGATGACGCGTTCGATCTCCTCCTCGCGGCCGACGACCGCGTCGAGCTTGCCGTCGCGTGCGCGCTGGGAGAGATTGATGCAGTAGGAGTCGAGGAATTTGTGCTTGCTCCCCTTTTCGACCTTCTTGTTGCTGCGCGGGCTCTGCGTCTGCTCGGCCTCGTTGCCATTTTGTGCGTCGTTCGCGGCGGGATTTCCGCCGAAAAAGCGGCTCAGGAACGGGAACGTGGCGGTCTTGCCGTCCTCGTCCTCGTTATCGGCGTCCGGATCGTCGGCGTCGGTCAGACCTTCGAGGTTTTCCGCGCCGCCGAAAGCGCCCATCATTTCATTGGAGATATTGTCAAGGTCCTCATCCGTGATGCCCATGCGGCGCATCATCTCGTCCACCTGCGGCAGTCCGAGATTTTTCGCGCACTTGAGGCAAAGTCCTTCGTTGACGTTCTGCCCGTTTTCCTGACGGGTGATGAACACAACGGCGATATTCTTTTTACATCTGGAACAAAGTTGCGGCTGCATAGTATTTCCTCCTTGGGGTAAAGATCAGGGTAACAGCGCGGCGACAAGCCCGCGCGGAGTATGACTCATAAAAAAACGATAACAGATACGTGCCCTCGTAGTCGGCAAAGGCCTTGACGCCGAGCTTCGGTGCGACATCGCAGACGAGAAACAGCAAAAGTGCGCCCTCGATCAGGCCCAGCGCGCCGCCGCCGATGGTGTTGAGCGCGTTCAGCACTGGCAAGTCTAACACCTTGTCAATGCCTCCCGTCACTAAGCGGAGCAGCAGCGTGAGCACCAAAAAACACAGCACGAACACGAGTGTCCTCACCACGCTGCCGAGCAGCGTCCTTACGGCGGCAAGCGCTGCGTCGCGCGCGGCATTTCGAAGCGACTGACGCACCGCGCCGTCGAAATCGAAGCGCAGCAGCTTTTTGAGAAGGCCTGTCACCGCGAGCGGCGAATCGTCCTGCCAAACGTTTTCCGCGTCCTGCGCGGCGTCGCCGTTTGGCGTTTCACCCGAGGCGTCGCTCTCCGCCGGGGTCTCCCCCTCGATCTGCGGGACATCCCCCTGCGGTGTCTGCGATTCGGTATCAAACCACTCCTCCACGCTCTTTTCAAGGCGCGGCATCAGCATGTCGGTCACGGGCTCGGTCAAAGCGTCGGTCAGGAGCGACGCGCCGATCAGCGCGAGCACGATCGCCGCCAGCGCCATAAAGCTGCGGAACAGCCCCCGCCTGGCGCCGAACACGACGCCTAATATGAGCACGAGCGCGAAGACTGCATCGATCATAAGACCATTATTCACGTTTCCCGCGCTCCTTTCAAGTCATAAATTGTAACATTTTTAGCGTTTTACAGAAATTACGGAATATAAAGCCAGGCGGACGACGAGCCGATCAGCACCGCCGTACCATCCTCGCGCATGATGACAGAGCGCGCGTACTCCGTGGCGTCCAGCCGCGCGTATTCCTGCAGCTGCGGCGTGTAGAGCACCAGACTGTCGCTGTACAGCACGGCGATATACTTCCCCGCTGCGGACATGGACAGGACCTCCTGACTGCTGTCGAGACTTGCCATCTCTGTACCGTCGGACGAGACAGTCACGAGCTTCATGGTGCTGCCCGAGCGGTAGCGGCTCAGCAGCAGCGCCGCGTAGTTGTCGCCGTCCATGCTCGAACCGCGCAGATACGGGTATTCGTAGCGATAGCTGCCGGAAAGCGTACCGTCCGATGAAAAGAGCGTCAAGCTCTCGTCCGTCAGGCACGAGAGCGTACCTGCCACGCTGTCGAGCGATAGCAGGAGCGAGCCCGTGAGTGTGTTGACCGAGTCCGCTTTATCGCTGCCGAGGGAATAGATGCTCTCACCGTGTCGGCGAATGTGCCGTCCGACTCGCCGAGCGTCACCGCCGCCATGCGCTTGCAGTCGCGCATGACGACCGCGTCGATGACATAGTGCTCCGAGGAGTTGAAGGCAAACGTCTTCTCGCCCGAAGCGTCGTACACCGTAACAGCGGACTTGTAGCCGCTCTTTTCGGCGTTGAGCGCCAGATAGTCCGAGGAATTGACGCTGACCGACAGGATATTGCCGCTGCACTCGCCGCTCATATCGCGCACAAGGCCGCTTGCAGAGTAAATAAGAAGCGTCTGCCCGCCGATATCATAGACCGCGGCGGTCTGGCCGCCGACAGCGATGGCGGGATTCGTGAGCTTCACGCTCATGCTGTCTACCACGCTGCCGCTGCTGCTGTAGATCGACACCCCCGTCGTCGAAGCGACGATCAGATGGTCGCCGAGCAGCGCAAAGGTGTTGCTGCGGTCGTTGCTGAACGAGTACATTTCCACCTTGCCCTGCTCATCCTGCGTGACCTTATTGTAGGAGAAAAGGCGGCGCACACTGTCAAGGCTGCTCAGGTCCTTCCACGCCGCGGCGACGACCACGGCCAGCACGACCACAAGCGCCAGAATCACCATCAGCGCCCGCTTGAGCCCGCCGCCGGAGCGGCGCGGGGCCGCCTGCGAGCGCCTCAGCTCCTCGCGTGTTCCCTTTTCCTCTTTGAGATCATTCATTGAGCCGTTCATCCTCATACCAAAGTCTGGTCATGTACAGTCCCCCCGGCGGCACCGTGGGGCCGGCGAGCGAGCGGTCGCCGGAGGCCAGGATCTCGGGGATGTCCTCTGGCGTGAGCTTTCCCTCGGCGGCGTAGAGCACCGTGCCGGTGATCGCCCGCACCATGTTATAGAGGAAGCCGTCCGCGCAGACCTTGAGTTCCAAAAGATCACCCGAGCGCGACACGCGGCAGTAGTGCACGGTGCGCACGGTGGTCTTCGTCTCCGTGCCGACAGAGCGCACGGCGCGGAAATCGTGCGTACCCTCAAACGCCCGCGCCGCGCGTCCATCACCGCCTCGTCGAGCTTTTTGGGGTAGAAGTACGCACGATTCACATAAAACGGGTTCTTGATGCGCGAATTATAGATGCGGTAGGTGTATTCCTTTTTTTGACACGAGAGGATCGCGTTGAAATCGTCCGCCACCTCAGCGCCTCGCGCACGACGATATCCTCCGGCGTGTGCGTATTGATGGCAAACGGCAGGCGCTCGACCGGAATGCGCGACTCGGTATGGAAATTGGCGATGTAGCGCTCGGCGTGCACGCCCGCGTCCGTGCGGCCGCAGCCGACGAGCTTGACGTTCCCGCCGCAGACCTTTGAGAGGCCCTTTTCCATCGTCTCGCAGACGCTTGAGACCGTCTTCTGCACCTGCCAGCCGTGATAGGCCGTGCCGTTATACATGAGCTTGAGGGCGATGTTTCGCATAAAAGCGTCCTTTCTTCTTATCGCAGCGCGATGACCGCGGCCACGAGCACGGCATAATAGCCGAGCACCAGATAGTCGCGCGTCTGGTAGTGCAGCACATTGAGCTTCGTGCGGCCTTCGTCGCCGTGGTAGCAGCGGCACTCCATGGCCGTCGCCAGCTCGTCGGCGCGGCGGAACGCGCTGACAAACAGCGGCACGAGCAGCGGCACGAGCGCCTTGGCGCGCTGCATAAGGCTTCCGGTCTCAAAGTCGGCGCCGCGCGCCTTCTGCGCGGACATGATCTTATCCGTCTCTTCGATGAGCGTCGGGATGAAGCGAAGCGCGATCGACATCATCATCGCCAGCTCATGCACAGGCACGCCGAGCTTCTTGAGCGGGCCGAGCAGGCTCTCCAGCCCGTCGGTCAGGCGGATGGGAGAGGTGGTATAGGTGAGCAGGAACGTTCCCATGATCAAAAGCGTGATGCGCAGCATCATCGTAATGGCGGCGCGCACACCCTCGATCGTAATGCGGAAGATCCAAAAATGGCACAGCTCCGTGCCGGGGGTGTAGAAAGAGGTTCAGCAGCGCCGTGAACGCGATGATGAACAGCACCGGCTTTAATCCCTTGAAAAGCGCCTTCGCGCCCACGCGCGAGATGCGCACGGCGACAATCAGCGTCAGAATGAGAACGCCGTAGGCAATGTAGCTCTTCGCCGTAAAGAGCGCCACGACGTAGAGCACCGTGACGAGGAGCTTTGTGCGCGGGTCGAGCTTATGGGCGAGCGTGTCGCCCGGGAAAAACTGGCCGAGCGTGATATCCTTCAGCATTTTTTGCCGCCCCCTCTCTTGAGCGCGACAAGCTCTTTGCTGAGCTCATCGACGGTGTAAACGGCGGGGTTGATGGCAATGCCTTTATCGCGCAGCGCCATCGCGACGCGCGTGACCTGCGGCACGTCGAGGCCCGCGGTCATCAGCTCGTCCGCGCGGGCGAAGACCTCGCGCGGCGTGCCGCTCATGAGCACATGGCTGTCCGACAGGACAACGATACGGTCGACGTTTTTCGCGATCTCCTCCATGCTGTGGCTCACGAGCACGACGGTCGTGCCGCGCGCGCGGTGGAATTCGCGGATGTTTGAAAGCAGCTCTTCCCTGCCCTGCGGGTCAAGACCCGCGCTCGGCTCATCGAGCACCAGCACCTCGGGCTCCATGGCAATAACGCCCGCGATGGCGACGCGGCGCTTCTGCCCGCCGGAGAGGGCGAAGGGCGATTTTTCCAGCAGATCGTCGGTAAGCCCCGCAAAGTGCGCGGATTCACGCACGCGGCGGTCGATCTCGTCTTTGGATAAGCCCATGTTCGTCGGGCCGAACGCGATATCGCGGTAAACAGTCTCTTCAAAAAGCTGGTATTCCGGATACTGGAACACGAGCCCCACACGGAAGCGCACGTTCCGGATCTTCTTCGGGTCCGCCCAGATGTCCTCTCCACCGAGAAGCATGCGGCCGGAGGTCGGCTTGAGCAGACCGTTGAGGTGCTGGATCAGCGTCGATTTGCCGCTGCCCGTGTGGCCGATGATGCCCAAAAATTCGCCGCGATAGATCGCGAGCGACATATCCTGTACCGCACTGCGGCAAAAGGGCGTCCCCTCCCCGTAGGTGTGCGTCAGGTTTTCTACACGAATGATCTCTTCCAAGGTTACAGTCCTCTTAGGTAAAATTTTTCGCAATGGCATCTGCGCATTCCTCTACGGTGATGGCATCCACGGGGACGTCCATCCCCGCCTCGCGCAGGGAAAAGAGCAGCGAGACCGTGTCCGGCACGGCAAGGCCGATGTCCTCCAGCTCCTTTTTGCGGGTGAAAACCTCGCGCGGCTTGCCGTCCATGACGACAAGGCCGTCGTTCATCACGATCACGCGGTCGGCGTGCTCGGCCTCGTTCATGTGGTGGGTGATGAGCACAACGGTGATGCCCTCGTCGCGGTTGAGCTTTTCGACGGCCGCGAGCACCTCGCGCCGGCCGATGGGGTCGAGCATGGCGGTCGCCTCGTCGAGCACGATGCACTGCGGGCTCATCGCCAGCACACCCGCGATGGCGATGCGCTGCTTCTGTCCGCCGGAGAGCAGATGCGGCGCGTGCTTGACAAACTGCGTCATGCCGACGGCCTCGAGCGCGTCGTCCACGCGCTTTCTGATCTCGGCGCTCGGCACGCCCAAATTCTCGGGAGCGAACGCGACATCCTCTTCGACGACATTCGCCACGATCTGGTTGTCTGGATTCTGGAACACCATGCCCACGCGCCTGCGAATTTCGAGCAGGAGCGATTCGTCCATCGTGTCCATGCCCTCGACATAGACCTTGCCGCCGCTTGGCAGCAGGACTGCGTTGAAGGTCTTGGCAAGCGTCGATTTTCCGCTGCCGTTGTGGCCGAGGATCACGACAAAGCTGCCGCGCTCGATGGCCACATCCACCCCGCGCAGCGCGCGGGTGTTCACCTGGTCTTCCGTGCCCGGATAGGTGAAGGCCAGGTCTTGGGTCTTGATCATTTCCATAAAAGTTGCGTTCCTTAATCGTTATCCCGAAAGAGCCTTTCGGGGATTCATCGCCGCAAAGCGGCGGATTCCTTTATTCCGAGAACCAGCGGCCCGTCGCGCCGCAGGGCAGCGCGAGCCCCGTCTCCGTCACGGGCAGGCCCAGCTCGTCCCACGTGACCTTGCCGCCGTACTTTTCCGCAACGAGCAGGTGCAGCATGTAGCCGAGCACCGAGGGAGCGAGCCCCGTCGTATACGAGTTGATGATGACAAAAAGCGGCTTGTCCGATAAGACCTGCGCGCAGAGCTTCACGAACGGGAAAAGATTGTCCTCCAACTTCCAGACCTCTCCTCCGGGGCCGCGGCCGTAGCTCGGCGGGTCCATGATGATGGCGTCATACACCTTGCCGCGGCGGATCTCACGCTCGACAAATTTCGCGCAGTCGTCGATGATCCAGCGCACCGGCGCATCGGAAAGGCCGCTGACACGCGCGTTCTCGCGCGCCCAGTTGACCATGCCCTTTGCCGCATCCACGTGGCAGACCTGAGCGCCTGCCGCCGCACACGCGACCGTCGCGCCGCCGGTGTAGGCGAAGAGGTTCAGCACGCGGATGGGCCGGCCCGCTTTTTGATCTTCTCGCGCGCAAAATCCCAGTTGACGGCCTGCTCGGGGAACAGGCCCGTGTGCTTAAAATTCATGGGCTTGACCTGGAATTTGAGATCCTTGTAATTTACCGTCCAGCTCTCGGGCAGCTTCTCCTTGTCCCAATGTCCGCCGCCGGAGGACGAGCGGTAATAGCGGCCCTGCGCGTTGCGCCAGCCGCGGTTCGTGCGCGGCGTCTCCCAGATCGCCTGAGGGTCAGGCCGCACCAGAATTTGCTTTCCCCAGCGTTCGAGCTTTTCTCCGCCGCCGCAGTCCAGCAGCTCATAATCTTCCCAACCGTCCGCGATCCACATACATTTTCTCCTTTGCCGCATGGGCATACTTGTTCATAATAATCAATGTATTATACTACGCATTCGATTGAATAGTCAATGTATAAATCGTGAACGATACTGCGCCATTCGCTTAATTTTCTTTTCCCGTGGACTTTGCCGCGCGCTTGTGGTATGCTGGCAGAAACGACACAAGGAAAGCTGGTCTTTTTTGATGGATAAACTGCTGCTGCACTCCTGCTGCGCCCCCTGCTCGGTCTACTGCGTGGACACGCTGCGCGCCGACGGGATCGAGCCCACGTCACTCTGGTTCAACCCGAACATTCACCCCTGGACGGAGTATGACGCGCGCCGCCGCACGCTGCTCGAATACGGGGAAAAAGAGCATGTAGAAGTGCATATTTTAGAGGATTACGGCCTGCGCGACTTCGTCTGCGCCGTCGCCGCGGACATTGACCATCGCTGCGCGCACTGCTACACCATCCGTCTCGGCACGGCGGCCAAGTACGCGGGCGACCACGGCTACGAGGCGTTCACATCGTCCCTGCTCATCTCTCCGTATCAGAACCACGAGCTCTTAAAGGCCGTGGGCGAGACGATGGGCAAGAAGTACGGCGTCGAATTCTACTACCGTGACTTCCGCCCCGGTTTTCGCGAGGGGCAGGCCAAGGCGCGCGAGATGGGCCTCTACATGCAGAAATACTGCGGCGATCACCTCACGACCTTTTCGCTCGACGGGCACAAATGCGGCCTGCTCATCTGCTACGACCTCCGCTTCCCCGAGCTTTTCCGCACGCTGGCGCTTCAGGGCGTCGAGCTGCTGCTCCTGCCCGCGCAGTGGCCCGCCGCGCGGCGGTATCATTGGGAAACGCTCACAGCGGCGCGCGCCATCGAAAACCAGTTCTTCCTCGCCGCCTGCAACTCCTGCGGCACGGCGGGCGAGACTGTGTTCGGCGGCGCGTCGCGCATCCTCGGTCCCCGCGGCGAACTGCTCGCCGCCGCCGGAGCGGGCGAGGAGATCGTCACCGCCGCGCTCGATTTTTCCGTCCTTGCGGAGGTCCGCAACTCCATCAACGTCTTTCACGACCGTCGGCCGGAGCTATATCGCCTCTGAAATAAAACGTCGTACCGAGACCGCAGGGTCTCTGGGCTTTTTCCGTTTTGACGAAAAAAATTCACAAATTTTGTGCATTTCACCGTTATCTGCCTATGGAAATGCCGCTTGCAGCGCGGTATCCTATGCTTGCAGGAGGGACCGCGGCGCGGCGCTCCTGCCGCTTCATTTTATCATTTCAATTCCCATGAAAATAAAGGAGCTGTGAACTATGGAAACCTTAAAGCGTTACCGTCTCTGGGCCATCGTCGTATCCTGCTGCATGATCGTGCTGGGCGCCGCGATGATCCTCCGCCCCGACATCTCCGCGCTGGCCGTGTGCTATCTCACCGGCGCGCTGTGCATCGCCATGGGCGTGTGCGAAATCGCCCGCTACTTCAGCATCGGCGTCATCGGCATCCTCTTCCGCTTCGACCTGGTCGTGGGCATTCTCAGCACGCTCGCGGGCGTTCTGCTTCTTGCCCACCCCACCGGAGCGCTGACCGTCCTGCCCATCATCCTCGGCTTCTACATCATCATCGACAGCGTCTTTTCCATTCAGGCCGCCGTAGAGCTGCGCCGCTTCGGTCTCGGCAGCTGGGGACTGAATCTGCTGCTGGGCATCGTGGGCGCTGTGCTCGGCGTGCTGATGATTCTCGACCCCTTCGACGGCGCGGCGGCGCTGATGATCTACATGGGCGTTTCCCTGCTGCTTGCGGGCGTTGAGAGCATCTACACCGTCATCTGCCTGTCCCGCGCGTTTAAGAGCGACGCGCACCAGAGGGTCATCGACGCCGTCTGGCACGAGGTCTGAGTCCTCCCGATCGTCCGCTGCGGAAAAAAATTTCCGCGTCGGTCGATTTTCTCTTGCATTCTCCGTTCTATTGTGGTATAACCTTCCAAACGTATGGGAGATTGGGACTGTTGTTTTTCTCCCATATGACCATAACGGCCCGCGCCAAAAGCGGCCATTCTTTCTTTAAGGCGGGTGAATGATCGGATGGACACCTTTTTTTCGCAGCTCTCCTCGCTCTCGCTCCTTTCCATCACGGTGCGGCTGCTGCTCACGACCGTGTTCGCCGGCACGCTCGGCTATGAGCGCGAGCGGCACCGGCAGGCGGCGGGCTTCCGCACCTACATCATTGTCGCGGACGCTGCCGCGCTGGTGATGATGACGAACCTCTACATCGGCGACGTCTTCGGCTCGACCGACCTCGTGCGTATGCCGGCCTCGGTCATCACCGGTCTGGGCTTTCTCGGCGCGGGCACCATTCTCGTCACCAAGAGCCATGAGATCAAGGGTCTGACGACCGCCGCCGGACTCTGGGCGGTGTCCATCATCGGCACCGCCATCGGCGCGGGCTTCTACACGGGCGGCACGGTGTGCTACGCCTTCATTCTGCTGGCGATGAACGTGCTGCGGCTGGTGGACGTGCGCATCCAGAGCCGGCAGAAGACCGCCACCGTCTACTTCGAGCTCCGCTCGAAGCTGAGCATCGGGCAGCTCGTCCGCCTCGCGCGGGAGAAGGACTGCACGCTCTCGGAGCTGGAGCTGTACGCCGATTCCGGCTACGGCGACAACCTTGTGTGCGGCACGTTCACCCTCTGGGCGGAGGGCCGTACATCGCTCGACGATATCCTTCGGGAGCTCAGCGCCGTCGAGGGCGTCATCTACCTCACCAGGATCTGACCACAGCGGCATGGGACGCCGAAGCATTCGCTTCGGCGTCCTGTTTTTCTGCCGTCCCGACGGGACGTTTCCCCTTGCAAGCGGGACCGCTATCCCCTACAATGGAGAAAAAAGCACGGGAGGCGGCACGTCATGGTGACTGACGATATTCTCTACCGCCACTATCTCGGCGGCGATGAGGACAGCCTGAGCGCTCTCATGGAGCGCCACGGCGACAAGCTCACGCTCTACCTCGACGGCTGCCTTCACGATCTCCACGAGTCCGAGGACCTGATGATCGAAGTGTTCGCCTACCTGATCGCCAAACAGCCCCGCATCCGCGACGGCGGCTTTCGGGCATACCTCTACCGATCCGCGCGGCGGCCTGTCTTGCGGCGATCCTCGGTCTCGCGCTGGCGATGCCGTCCGTCACGGCGCGCTTCTCCGGCGCGGACTACTATGGCGGCATGACCGCCAGTCTGTTCACCGGTGAGAGCCTCGGCTATCTTTTAGTGGGACTGCGCTGGCCTTCGCGCTCGGCGTGTGCGTGACGGTGCTGTGCGTCCGCCTGCATGAGCGGGAGCGGGACGAGGGCAGCGAGGAGGAGCGCGGCGATGCTTGAGCTTTTGGATTACCTCGTACAGTTCCTTGTGACGGCCTACGGCTTCTGCGCCGCGCTGCGGGAATACTACCGGGCGCGCCGCCGGCCGTGGTTCCTGCTGACCTGCTTTTATGCGACCTTCGCGCTCGGCACGCTCTACTGGACGCTGCATTTGCTGCTGCGGCAGGAAACGCCGCAGGTCTTCTACGTCTCCGACCTCGCGTGGCTCGCGAGCTTCGCCACCTTCGAGAACGTCTGCTACCTGACGCAGAACGGCGCGGGGCAGTTCGTTTATCTGCTCATCCGCGGCTTCGGTACGGGCGCGATGCACATCATCTGCGGCAGCGTGTACGGCCGCGTCCTGCGCCCCGTGTGGGACAGCCGCCCGCTCCGCGCGGCGTGCCTGTTCGGCCTGCTCTGCGTCGCCATCATCTACCACGCCATCTATAATCTGCTCGTGAGCGTCGGCGGCACGGCGCAGCTGCTCGCCTACGCTATCCCCCTGCTCACGGTGCTGTGCTTCCGCCTGCTCGGGCAGCAGACCGCAGCGCAAAAGCAATAAGATCATCGGACCGTCCGCATTCGAAATGGGTGCGGACCATTTTTTTGTCAAAAATCTTCCAGCTTGTTCCTTGGATAAACTGGCGCGATTTTCAAAGACTAAGGCCAGTAAAACGACGTTAAAGGAGAATCGGCATAGATGAAAGCAACCGGAATCGTGCGCCGGATCGACGACCTTGGCCGCGTGGTCATTCCCAAGGAGATCCGCCGCACCATGCGCATCCGCGAGGGCGACCCGTTGGAGATCTACACGAGCAAGGAGGGCGAGGTCATCTTCAAGAAATACTCGCTCATGGGCGGTGTGGACGAGTTTGCCGCGCAGATCTGCGAAACGCTCAACAAAACCACCGGCCTGACCGTCGCCGTAACGGACCGCGACAGTGTGGTGGCCGCGGCGGGCAGCGCGCGGCGCGATCTGATCGGCAAGCGCATCAGCACCGAGCTGGAGCAGATCATGGAGGACCGCGCCATCTACCGCGCGCAGGGCAGCGAGCGCAGCGTCTACGTCACCGACACGCTCGACCGCTGCTGTGCCGCCATCGCCGCGCCCATCATTTCCGAGGGCGACGCGCTGGGGCTGGTGCTGTTTGTGGAGAACGAGGGCGAGAACCACGTCGGCGAGACGGAGTACAAGCTCGCGCAGACCATCGCCTCCTTCCTCGGCAGGCACATGGAGAGCTGAAAAAGGGAAGCGTCCCGCAGGCGGGACGCTTTCCTTTTTTTCTCTTTTCTCAGTCGTTGACGACCTTGATCTGGCACATCTTCATCGTCTCGAGCGCGTGGCGGTGGCTCTCCGGCGTGACGCCGGCGCAGCAGCTCGCGTCCACGGTGATGGGCGCTTCAGGCATCGCCGCCTTGAACAGCAGCGCGTTGGACACCACGCAGATGTCGGTGCAGAGGCCGACCAGCTCGATCTCCAGCGCCTCCTGCGCGCGCTCGGTCATCAGAATACCGGCGAGCCTGTTGGAGCCGAAGGTGGGCTTGTCGATAACGGTCGCCTTCTCCGCGGCCTTGGCGACCGCATCGTTGAGCTGCCAGCCGTGGGTGCCCTCGATGCAGTGCTCGACGGGCAGATTGCGGCCCTCCTGCGTGTCGAGATAGTTTTCGTAATGCGTGTCGCGCGTGAGATAGATGTTCCACGGGTCGTACTCCTTCATCTTCTCCACAACGCGCGGAACGATCTGCTGCGCCTCCTTCGTGCCGAGCGAGCCGTCGATGAAGTCGTTCTGCATATCAATGACGACGAGAATCTTACGCATGGCAATGCCCTCCTGTTTTTTTCAGATGCGCTTCCACTTCGCGCCGTTCGGCACATCGGTCACCTCGATGCCCTGTGCCTTCAGCTCGTCGCGGATGCGGTCGGCCTCGGCGAAGTTCTTCGCCTTCTTGGCGTCTGCACGCTGACGGATCAGCGTTTCGACGGCCTCATCCGGCGTGCCGTCCTCGGCGATGACGGTGAACGCGCCCGCGCTCTGCGCGGCGGCCGCGGCGTTCTTCTCGCGCAGCGCGGCGGCCTTGGCGATGAGGTCAAGGCTCAGGACCTCGTCGAGGTCGGCGATGATCGCGAGCTTGGTCGCGCCGCTCGTCTTGGCCTTGAGCACATCGTAGAGCACGGTGACTCCCATGGCGGTGTTGAGGTCGTTGTCCATCTCCTTGGAGAATTTCGCGCGGTACTCGGCGCGCACGGCCTCGTCCACGCCGCCCTCGTCCTTGAGGTTGGCGATCTTCGCAAGGAGCTTGTTGTAGGCGAGCACGGCGTTGTCCAGATTCTCCCAGGTGAACACGAGGCTCTTGCGGTAGTGGCTCTGCAGGCAGAAGAAGCGGTAGGCCAGCGGGTCGTAGCCCTTCTGCTCAAGCAGGGAAACGGTCAGAAATTCGCCCTTGGACTTGCTCATTTTGCCGTCTGTTGTATTGAGGTGGGCAACATGGCACCAGTGGGGGCACCAAGGATGTCCGAGGTAGCTTTCGGACTGGGCGATCTCGTTCGTGTGGTGCGGGAAGGCATTGTCCACGCCGCCGCAGTGCAGGTCGAGGTATTCGCCGTTGTACTTCATGGAGATGCCAGAGCACTCGATGTGCCAGCCGGGATAGCCGACGCCCCAGGGCGAATCCCATTTGAGCGCCTGATCCTCGAACTTGGACTTGGTGAACCAGAGGACGAAGTCGTTCTTATTCTTCTTGTTCGTGTCCTCCTCCACGCCCTCGCGGACGCCCACGGCGAGGTCCTCCTCGTTGTGGTCGTTGAAGATATAGTAGCGGTCCAGCTTGCTCGTGTCGAAGTAGACGTTGCCGCCGGCGAGGTAGGCGTAGCCGGTGTCAAGCAGCCTGGTGATGATCTTGATATAGTCGTCGATGAGGCCGGTGGCGGGCTGCACGACGTCGGGACGCTTGATGTGGAGCTTTTGGCAGTCGGCAAAGAAGGCGTCGGTATAGAACTGCGCGATCTCCATGACGGACTTGTGCTCGCGCTTGGCGCCCTTGAGCATCTTGTCCTCGCCCTCGTCGGCGTCGCTCGTAAGGTGGCCGACGTCGGTGATGTTCATGACGCGGTTGACGCTGTAGCCTGCGAAGCGGAGGTACTTCTCCAGCACATCCTCCATGATGTAGCTGCGCAGATTGCCGATGTGGGCAAAGTGATAGACGGTCGGGCCGCAGGTGTACATCTCGACGTGGTTCGGGGTATGGGTCTTGAGCTCTTCCCTTTTGTGGGTGGCGGAATTATAGAGGTACATACAGAAACTCCTTTTCAGAGCAAAATTAACTTGGCTTCAGTCCGGCTCGCGGAACACGTCGGCATTTTTGATGAAATACTCAATGCCGGAATAGGCGGTGGTCAGCACGATGACGGCATTGCACAGGGGATCGAACCACGCGTACGCGCCGAAAACGTTGAGCAGCATCGCGCAGAGGCAGACCATGGTCGAGGCCGTTTTGACCTTGCCGGACCACGCTGCGGCGATCACGCGGCCCTGCTCGACGGCAACGAGCCGCATTCCGGAGACCGCGAACTCGCGCAGCAGCACGATGGCCAGACACCAACCGGGCATCTGCCCGATCTCGACGAGGTAGCACATGGCCGCCATGACGAGCACCTTGTCCGCCAGCGGGTCCATGAATTTGCCGAAATTCGTGACCTGGTTGTAGTGGCGGGCGATGTAGCCGTCCACAAAATCCGTGAGGCACGCGACCACGAACACGCCGAAGGCGGCGCAGCGCGCATAGGGGAAATCCAGATACAGGATCACAAGAAATACGGGGATGAGCGCCACCCGCGCAAGGGTGAGCTTATTGGCAGTCGTCATCTGTGAACAGTCCTTTCAAGGCGCTCGCGCGCCGGTTTTCTATTTTGCCGCGTCCGCGCGGCGTCTTATTCCTCGGCCAGCTCGCCGGTCAGCTCGCCGTCCATCGCGCCGGTGATGCGCACGGGCACGAACTCGCCCGCCGCGACGTCGCGCGGGGCGGAGAAGTAGATGCGCCCGTCGATGTCCGGCGACTCTGCATAGCTGCGGCCGACAAAGAGCATGGATTGCCCGTCGAACCCCTCGCAGAGGACCTCCATCACGTCGCCCTGGCGTTCGTCGTTCCACGCGTCGATGATCTCGCTCTGAATGTCCACGATCCGCTCGGCACGGCGGGCCGCCTCGTCGGAGTCGACGCGCTCCATCTTCGCCGCGCGCGTCCCCTCCTCGGGGGAATAGGGAAACACGCCCGCGCGCAGCAGCTTCTGCTCGCGCAGGAAATCGCACAGCTCGTCGAACTCCTCCTCGCCCTCGCCGGGCAGGCCCGCGATGATGGACGTGCGCAGCACGAGGCCGGGGATGCGCTCGCGGAGCTTATCGAGCAGGGCGCAGAGGTATTTCTTGTCGCCGCGGCGGTTCATCTTCTTGAGGATCTTATCGTTGCAGTGCTGGAGCGGAATGTCGAGGTATTTCAGAATTTTGCCCTCGCGGGCGATCACGTCGATCAGGCGGTCGTCGATCCACTCGGGATAGAGGTAGTGCAGGCGGATCCAATGGAAGTCGAGCTTGCAAAGCTCCTCTAAAAGGTCGGCCAGATGGGGCTTGCCGTCCCAGTCCATGCCGTAGCGCGTGATGTCCTGCGCGATGACGATGAGCTCCTTGACGCCGGAATCGGCGAGCTGCCTTGCCTCGGCGAGAACATGCTCCATCGTGCGGGAGCGGTATTTGCCGCGCAGCTTGGGGATGATGCAGAAGGCACACCAGTTGTCGCAGCCCTCCGCGATGCGCAGGAAGGCGTAGTGGCCCGGCGTGGTGAGCACGCGGCCGAACTCGTCGACCGGCGCGTTGATGTCGTCGGAAGCGGCTGACGGTGCCGCCCGCCATGACGGTCTCGACCGCGTCCACAATGTCCTTGTAGCTGCCGGTGCCGAGAATGCCGTCCACCTCGGGAAGCTCCTTTGTCACCTCACCCTGATAGCGCTGCGTCATGCAGCCGGTGACCAAAATTTTCTTGAGCTTGCCGGCCTTTTTCAGCTCCGCCATGGCGAGAATGTTCTCGATGGCCTCCTCATTCGCGCTCGAGAGGAAGCCGCAGGTGTTGACCACCGCAGCGTCGCAGCCCTCGGGCGACGGGCAAAGCTCCATGCCGGCATCGCGGCACAGGGCCATCATCTGCTCGCAGTTGACCATATTTTTCGCGCAGCCGAGCGAAATAAAGTGAAGTTTGTATGCCATAGTCCTCTTCCCGTCCGCCGCGCACCGGCGGCAAAAATCGTTTTCGGTCACAGCCCGTCGTCCGCGTCCGTCAACGCCGCGCCCGCCGCCCGCAGGGCAGTCTTGACCTCGCCCCACGAAAAGCCGCGGCGCAGCAGAGCGTCCGACAAGCGTTTATAGTCCTTTTCGTTCAGGGGCTTTCCCCGCGTTTTCGACGCGATGACGCGCGCAAGCGTCTCCTGTGCATCGGGGGCTGTTTCCAGCGCCTCGTCCCACAGCTCGCGGGGGACGCCGCGGCGGTACAGCTCGTCGCGCAGACGCGCGCTGCCGTAGCCCTGTGCGCTGTAATGGCGCACGAGCATGGCGGCATAGGCCGCGTCGTCCAGCGCGCCGATATTCTCCAGATATTCCGCCGCCGCGCCGGCGTCGTCCGCCTCGGCGCCCTTCTGCACGAGGCGGCGCGTCAGCTCGCGCTTGGAGAGCGGACGGGCGGAGATCATATTGGCGGCGCGCACGCGCGTCTCGCTGCGCGCGCCGCTTTTTTGTAATTGTACCACAGTCTCGGGTGAAATGTCCAGCCCCACATATAAGCCGAAACGCAGAAGCTCGCTCTCGGTGATCCGGAGGAGGTTCCCCCCCTCCAGATACACGAGAACGCGCTCCTGCTTATGCTTTGACCGTTCGATGCGCTCGACTCTCATCAGCCCTCAAAATCGTCGGCGCTGACGTCCACGGCGCGGCCCGCGGCGCGGGCGGCGATCTTGGACTGGCTGCTCATGAGCTTGTGGAAATCACGGCGGATATCGGCCTCGAGCTTCGCGGCGATCTCGGGGTTGTCGCGCAGGTACTGCTTGGCGGAATCACGGCCCTGCCCGATGCGCGTTTCGCCCATGGAGTACCACGAGCCGCTCTTCTGCACGAGGTCGAGCTTCACGCCGAGGTCGATGAGCTCGCCGAGCATGGAGATGCCCTCGCCGTACATGATGTCGAACTCCGCCTCGCGGAACGGGGGCGCCATCTTGTTCTTCACGACCTTGGCGCGGGTGCGGTTGCCGATCATCTCGCTGCCGTTCTTGAGCGTTTCGATGCGGCGCACGTCGATGCGCACGCTTGCGTAGAACTTCAGCGCGCGGCCGCCGGTGGTGACCTCGGGGTTGCCGTACATCACGCCGACCTTCTCGCGCAGCTGGTTGATGAAGATGACGATGCAGTTGGTCTTGTTAATTGCGCCGGCGAGCTTGCGCAGCGCCTGCGACATAAGGCGAGCGTGCAGGCCGACAAAGCTGTCGCCCATCTCGCCCTCGATCTCCGCGCGCGGCACGAGCGCGGCGACGGAGTCCACCACGATCACGTCGATCGCGCCGGAGCGCACGAGCGCCTCAGTGATCTCAAGTGCCTGCTCGCCGGTATCCGGCTGGGAGACGAGCATATCCTCCACATTCACGCCGAGGGCGCGGGCGTAGCCGATGTCGAGCGCGTGCTCGGCGTCGATGAACGCGACCTCGCCGCCCGCCTTCTGCGCCTGCGCGAGGACGTGCAGGGCGAGCGTCGTTTTACCGGAGGACTCGGGGCCGTAGATCTCCACGATGCGGCCCTTGGGCAGTCCGCCGATGCCGAGCGCGAGGTCGAGCGCCAGCGAGCCGGTGGAGATGGCCTCCACGTTCGCGGCCTGCTCGTCGCCGCAGCGCATGATGGAGCCCTTGCCGTAGAGCTTTTCGATCTGTGCCATCGCCGTTTCGATGGCGCGCTTCTTGTCGGCGTTGGGCGCGGTGGGCGCCGCCTTAGTCACTTTCTCTGCTGCCATTGGTTCATCCTCCTGTTTCTGCTTCTGTATCTTAAAATTTTTTGTCAGATCTCTTTGCAAAGCCGTCCGTAGACCACGCGGGGGATACCGCGCAGGTCCTTGACGATCTGGATGTCGCCGAAGCCGTTCGCGCGCATGATGCGCAGCACCTCGTCCGCCTGCCCGATGCCGACCTCGAAGGCCATGAGTCCGTTCGGCAAGAGAGCGTCGCGCCATTTATCCGCGATGACGCGGTAGAAATCCAGTCCGTCCGCGCCGCCGTCAAGCGCGAGGTGCGGCTCGTGGTCGCGCACGGAGGGATCGAGCGTTTCAATGTCCGCCGTGGGGATATAGGGTGGGTTGGAAACGATGCAGTCGAACTCGCCGAGCTGGCGCGAGGGCTTCTCGCGCGCGTCTATGCGCAGGCTCGTCACGCGGGCCGAGAGCTGGTTGCGGCGGATGTTCTGGCGGCAGATCTTGAGCGCCTCCTCGTCCCACTCGCCGAGCAGCACACGGCTGCGCAGCACTTGGCTTGCCACGGCGAGGCCGATGCAGCCGCTGCCCGCGCACAGGTCGAGCACGCGGCAGTCCGCGCCGGAATCCAGCTCATGGACGACCGTCTGCACCAGCACCTCGGTGTCGGGGCGTGGGATGAGCACGGCGGGCGAAATATCCAGCCCAAGGCCGTAAAACTCCCACTCGCCGATGAGGTAGGCCACCGGCTCGCCAGCAAGGTGCCGCGCGCACAGGGAATACGCCGCACGCTCGACCTCGGGCGAGGCGTAGAGCAGCCCGTCGCGCAGAAGCTCATTTTTCGTTTTGCCCGACGCGGTGCAGACCAGCTCGCGCGCCGCCTGCGTCGCGTCCTCCGCACCCGCCTCGCGCAGGCGCCTGCGCAGGTCCATATAGAGGTCGTTGTACTTGATCGCCATTTACCACTTGTCCTTGCCCTTCTGCTCGGGAATGACCAGCTCCATCGCGCGGATGGCGACCTCGAGCATACTGTCGTCCGGCTCGTTGGTGGTGAAATTTTGAAGCCACAGCCCCGGCTTTGCCAGCGCGTTCGTCACGGGATTGTCATGCCCGCCGACGTAGCGGTTGAACTCGTAGGTCACGCCCACGACCGGCACGAGCAGCAGCAGGTGCAATCCGATGCGCACCCAGACATTGCGCCAGTCGACGAAGCTGAACACCACGCTCGAAACGAGGATGGACACCACGACCACCACGAACAGAAAGCTCGTGCCGCAGCGCGGATGGTGGCGCGGCTGGATGCGGCAGTTCTCCACCGTCAGCGGCAGGCCCGCCTCGTAGCAAAAGATGGTCTTATGCTCCGCGCCATGGTACTGGAACACGCGCTGAATGTCCTTCTGCTTCGAGCACAGGAGCAGGTAGCCGAAGAAGATCAGCAGCTTGATGACGGACTCGACCAGGTTGTGTATGACCACGTTCGGGATGAAGCGCCCGAGCAGGCCCGCGAGGAAGGTCGGCAGGATCATAAAAAGGCCGATGGTCAGGCCCAGCGACAGTACGACCGCCAGCGCCACGACGAGCTTCTGCAGCTTTTCGCTGCCGAGCTTCTTCTCCAGCCACAGATCGAGCTTCGACGGCTCGCTCTCCTCCTCGGGGAAGAAGTCCGCCGAGTACATCAGCGCCTTCACGCCGCGGACCATGGAGTCCACAAAGGTCACAGCGCCGCGCAGCACGGGCAGGCCGAGAATGGGATAGCGGTCGCGGATGAGCTTCAGCTCCTCGACCTTCTCGACCAGCCCCTCCTTGGAGCGGACGACGATGGCCTGCTTTTCCGGTCCGCGCATGAGGATGCCCTCAATGAGCGCCTGACCGCCGATGGAGGTACGGAATTTGGGTTTTGTCTGGTTTTGCTCTGCCATGTAGGTTTCTCCTTGCAATGATGGTATCATACTTTTTGAAAAATTGCAACAGCTGTTCTAAAATTTATTTTTCCATAGGAAGCGTCATGGTCACGACCGTGCCGCCGCCCGGGGCGTTGGCAATGTCGAACGTGCCGTTGTGCAGACGCATGATCTCGTCGCACACGGCGAGGCCGATGCCGCTGCCGCGCGCCTTGGACGAGCCCTTGTAGAATTTCTGCTTGACGTAGGGCAGCTCCTCGACCGGGATGCCGGGGCCGAAATCGCGCACACGGATGACCATGCTGCCGTTCTCAGCCGCCACGGACACGTCAATGCGCTTGCCGCTGCCGCCGTGCTTGGCGGCGTTGTCGAGTACGTTGCAGAAGACCTGCTTCATGCGTTCACCGTCGGCGATGATGGGAGGCAGGTCGTCCGCGCACTCGTAGCGCAGCTCGATGCCCTCCCGGCTGAAGATCTCGCGGTAGGTGAAGATGGCGTCCTCCAGCTCGGCGAGCAGGTCGGTCTCCTCCACGCGCAGGGTGAAGCGCCCGTCCTGCATCCGGGTGAAGTCCAGCAGCTCCTCGACCATGGTGGTCAGACGGCGGGACTCCTTGACGATGATGTTGAGGCCGCGCTGCGTCTGCTCCGGATTCGCGCCGGGATCGGCGGCGAGCGTTTCCGCCCAGCCGTTGATGGCGGTGAGCGGCGTGCGCAGCTCATGCGAGACGGAGGAGACGAACTCCTGCTGGATCTTCTCGGACTGCGAGATCTTGAGCGACATATCGTTGATGTTGTCCACCAGCTCGCCGAGCTCGTCGCGGTAGTGGTTGTCGATCAGGATGCCGTAGCTGCCGGCGGAGATGCGCCGCGCGGCGTCGGACACGACGGCGACCGGCTCGACGACGTTGTTGATGAAGATGGCGTTGGAGAAGATGGCGAGACCCACGCACAGCAGCGCAACGCCGATGGCGACCGCCATGCTGACGAGCACGCTGCGGTCCGCCTCGTGCAGCGCGGTGACGTAGCGCAGCACGCCGATCACACGGCCATTGAACCGGAGCGGCGCGGAGACGGAGAGGATCCTCTCCCCCGTCTGCGGGTCAAGGCCCTCAAAGCTCGCCGGCTTTCCGGTGGCGACGGCCTCGGTCACATCGCTCGTTCCCGGCTGCGTGCCGGCGGTCAGGCCGTAGCTCGACACCTGCACGCGGCCGTTGACGTTGATGAACTGAAGCTCAAGCCGGTCCTTTTCCTCAAAGGTCTCCGCCGTGATGGAGGCGTAGCGGAAATACTCGCTGTAGCTCTTGAGGCCGTAGCTCGAAAAATTGTCGGCGGCGACGCGGGCGCGGGTCTCAAGGCCCGAGCGCATGGCGCTGTAGTAGGTCCGGCGCACGCCGAGGGTGTAGACCGTGACGATGGCGATGACCACCAGAACGATGGGCAGCACGGCATTCACGAGCCAGCGCTGGCGCAGGCCGCGGATGCGCAAGCCGCGCTTTGCGGACATGGCGGTCACTTCCTTTCTGCTTCAAATCTTTTCTGCCTGCTCAGTCCGTGCTCCACTTGTAGCCCGTGCCCCAGACGGTGGCGATGTAGCGCGGCTCCTGTGCGTCGTCCTCGATCTTCAGCCGCAGGCGGCGGATGTTGACGTCCACGATCTTCACCTCGCCGAAGTAGCCGCGGCCCCAGACCGTGTCGAGGATCTCCTCGCGGGTGAGCGCCTTGTCGGGGTTCTCCATGAAGAGCTTCATGATCTGATATTCGAGCTGCGTGAGCTTGAGACGCTTGCCGTTTTTCTCCACCACGCGGTCGGTCATGTTCAGCAGAAACGGCGGCTGGGATATCTCTCCGACCGCAGCGCTGACGAGCGGCGCATCGCCCGCGCGGCGCAGCAGCGCGTCCACGCGCGCGGTCAGCTCGGCGGGCGAAAAGGGCTTGGTGACATAGTCGTCCGCGCCGGTCATCAGGCCCGTGACCTTGTCCATCTCCTGCGAGCGGGCGGTGAGCATGATGATGCCGATGTGCGGGTAGGCTGCGCGCACGCGGCGGCAGACCTCAAAGCCGTCGATGCCCGGCAGCATGATGTCGAGCAGCGTGACGCGCACATCGGGATTCTCGCTGAGCTTTTCCAGCGCCTCCTCGCCCGTCTCGGCCTCCACGACCTCGTAGCCGGCGCGGATCAGATTGATGACGATAAAGCTGCGGATGCTGGACTCATCCTCCAGGACCAACACTTTTTTCATCGTATCTCGGTTCCTTTCTCAGTTTTCGCCCGTCGTCCACTCGGCGACGATCAGGCTGAAGCTCTTCTTCACGGTCTCCTCGTCGACCGCGCCGTCCCAGTCGTCGCAGGGCAGGAGCTCGGCGGTGTAAACGGTCTCGACCTGTCGGGCGAGCACAAAGCGGTCGCCGCGCCGGGCGTGCTCCTCGCGGGCGCTGCCCGTGAGGGCGCAGATCTCCAGAAACGGCTGCAGCTGTCCGTCGCTGCTGCGGCAGAAGAAAAGGACCGCGTTTTCATCGGGCGTTCCGGCGCGCAGGAGCGACACCCGCTCGTCCCACGTCTCCGGCAGGAGCAGGCTCCAGCCGTCGGCGGCGTTGTGGAAGGTGCGGCACACGACCTCGCTCTTTCCCGCGCTGTCGTAATCGTGCCAGAGGATGCGGTAGTAGGTCTCGCTCTCCTCATCGAGCGGCGGGAAGGGGACCGGCTCGGGGATCTCGATCACGCCGCTGCCGTCGATGTCGGTCGGATAGAGTGAGAGGAAGCGGAAACCGCCGTCCACGGCGGAGGAGGCGGTGTTCTGCGTGACATTGCGCAGAACGCCGTTTTTCACGGTCAGGATATCGTAGGCCGCCACGCTGTTGTCCGCCACGCCGGTGACGTAGAGCGCCTGCTGCCCGTCCGAAAGAGCGCCCGCCGCCACGCGCGAAAGCTCGGACGCAGAGAAGGACAGCTCGAGCGTCGAGATGCAGCTCAGCTCGCGGTCGTCCCAGGTGTAGCAGTCCGCCATGCAGCGGTTCTCCTCGCCGCTGTAGAGCACCGTCAGCTCCTGCCGACCGTCGCCGTCGAGATCGCTCACGGCGTAGCGGAGGTAGGCGGTGGTGAGCAGGTTGAGCGGCTCGCTGCCGCGCAGGGTGTAAACGGCGAGCACCTGCAGCTCCGTGCCGCTCTTGAAGCCGACAAGGATCTCGCGGCGTCCGTCGCCGTCGAGGTCATAGTATGTGATGGAGTAGATCGAGCTGGCGGTCCCCTCGATGAGGGCCATCTGCTCGTAGCTGTCGCCGTTGGAGCGGAAGAAGTAGATCTTCACGGGCCGCTCGTCCGTCGCCTTGCGGAAGAAGGCCACCGCCTCCTCTACGCCGTCGCCGTCGAGATCGACCATCTGCACGCTCTGGAGGTTGCTGCCCGAGATGGGCGCAGCGTGCTCCGCGCCGTCGGAGAGCAGGGCGTTGATTTCCGCTTCGAGCGAGGCGTATTCCGCCGGAAGGCTCGGCAAGGCATAGAGCTTGTCGGTCGAGACGTTTGTCGCGCAGCCACCGAGCAGCAGGCAAAGCGCCGCAAGCGCCAGCGCGCGGGCAAATTTTCTGCCGTAGTTCGCCATGCTTTCCCCTCCCTTGACCCGCTTTGGGCATAATCTACTGATACAGAGTATAGCATAGCACAAGCCGCATAAAAAGGGTAGTCCCCTTTTGCGCTTTTTGCCGGAAAAATTTATCTTGCAAATCGACGCAGCGTCCTCTATAATAGCTTCTGTTATCGCCGGTGTGATGGAATGGTAGACGTAGCGGATTCAAAATCCGCCGGGGGCGACTCCGTGTGGGTTCGAGTCCCACCACCGGCACCAAAAAAGGGAAGGCATGGCGCACGCCATGCCCTCCCTTTTTCACATATTGAAGCGTCGGCGGGCCTCCTCGCGCAGCGAGGGCACGCGGCGCACGACGCGCAGCGGGATGATGAGCCCGACGCAGATGACCACCACGACGAGTGACCACGTCGGCTGCCACGCCGCGCGGAAAAAGCGGTCCATGCAGTATTCCACGCCCAGCGCCATCAGGCCCACGGTGCCGATGCACATGGCGATCGCAGAGAGCCGCGACCGCCGCCCGCCGCGCAGCAGAAAGCTCAAAAGGAACACCAGCACGCACGCCCAGCCGAGGATGGGCAGGGCGAGGCCGCGGAACCATGCGCCGCCGCTCAGGTCGATGGAGATGAGGAAGACGTACACACCGACCGCGGCGACGTCCGCCGTCAGGCGGAAGAAGATGGGGATGCGCCGCGCGAGCATCGGCAGCACGAACCAGATCCAGAGCATCACCGCCGCGCCGATAACGTAGAGCGACCAGGGCCGCTCGGTGGGCAGCAGCAGGTTCAGCACGCCGCAGCACAGGGATACCGACGCGAGCATCGCCGTGAGCAGCGCGGCCGCCGCGCGGCGCGAGGCGGGCGGCACCTCGGCGGGCTTGGTGGGAAAATAGCTCGGCGCGTCGGGGTCCGGCTTCCAGGCAGGCGTGCCGCAAAGCGGGCAGCGCGCCGCGCCGGGATCCAGCTCCACGCCGCAGTTGACACAGTATGACATATCGTTACCGTCCTTTCGCTCCGCTCTTCAGCGGTTGCTCTCCACGCGCACGGGGATGCCATCGCGCACGAGGAAGCGGAAAAAGTCGCGCTCGGTGTCCGTCTCCGCCTGCGTGCCGGCAAAGGTGATCTCCATGGTATCGCCGTAGCTGATGGAGGCGCAGTGACAGCGCGGTACGGTCGCCTGACCTAATATGACCTCCGCCCCGCGGATGTGCGCCGCCATCTCCGGCGGCACGGTGAACGCGCCGGGGTTGGTGTAGGTGCAGGAATAGGGGCGCACACCGAACAAGCGGTAGTTGAGCGCCATGACCGGATTCTTGAGCACGACCGGAATGAGGCGCAGGGCAAAATTCTCCGTAAAGCGGACGTTGCCGGTAAACGCCGCCTGCAGTTCCTGCCGGTTGATGTGCAGCTTCATAAAATGGCGCACCTGCGAGACGATCTCGGGGAAGGTGTAGTCGCCGAGCGCCGGGTCGATATACGGGCGGACGGTGGTGATGAAGTTGCGCAGCGTTTCGCTCGGAAACCAGCCGCGCAGATTGATCGGCACCGCCAGCGCCACGGGGCGCTCACGGTAGGGTCTCTCGCGCTTCTGCTTTTCCAGAATGACGTGGATGAGCACGGCGGAGAGGTACTCCGTGATGGAGGCGTTATGCTTCTTTGCCTGCTCGCGCAGGCGGGAGAGCGGCACGAAGCCCATCGTGACATGGAAGGTGTAGAACGGCTCCGGCGTGCCGGTATTCTGATAGGCCCTCGGCAGGCGGCGCAGGCCGAAGGCGTGGCGGCCCGCGTAGCGGGCGTAGGCGTCCTCCAGCTCCTCCTCGCGCGGCGGCTCGTTCAGATCGAGCACGCCGTTTCCCGCGGGAACATCCACGCCGGTCTGACGCAGGTATTCGGCAAGGAGCGTGCGGAAAAAGACGATGGCCCCGCCGCCGTCGGAAAGCGCATGAAAGACCTCGACGGAGATACGCTCGCGGTAATAGTAAAAGCGCACGAGCCATCCGTTGTCCTCGCGGAAGCGGACGGGCTGGCAGGGGTCGGAGACGTCCTCCTTCAAAAACGGTCCGGGCGCATGGTTCGGCTCGAGATAGTACCAGAACAGGCCCTTGCGGATGCGCACGGCAAAGCTCGGGAAGCGCGGCATACAGCGGTCGATGGCGCGCTGGAGCGCGGCGGGATCGACCTCCCTTTCCATCCGGGCGGAGAAGCGGTAGATGGCGGAATACTCCTCCTTTTGCAGCGCGGAGTAGAGAATGCCCGCGCTGTCGAGCTTGTACCATTTGCTGTCGGGTCTCGCCATCGTCGTTTCCTCCTTCCGCGCGGCATCGCCTCGGATGGCTTATTGTAGCACAGCGGCGCGCGCTCCACAAGAAAAATGACGGTTTTCCTTTTCTTTTTTACGCAAACATGATATTATACAGGCAGGAAGACCAATCACAGGCAGGAGATAACGATGGAAAACAAGCTGAACCTTCCGCTGAAAAAGAAGAAAAACGAGGCCGAGAGCCCGCGCCTCGATCCGCTGATGCGCGCGCTCAAGGCGCTGCACAGCGCGGGCGCGCCCGAGACCATGACCGAGGAGGAGCTGGAGCATCAGCGCCGCAGTCAGGAGGTCCTCGGCCGGCTGACCGCGCCGATGGCCGGCATGGACTACGAGGAATTTTCACTCGGCGGCATGAACGCCGCGTGGATGCGGCTCAAGGCTCCTCACGGCAGCCGTCACGCCATTCTCTACTGCCACGGCGGCGGCTACACGAGCGGCAACCTCGGCTACGCGCGCGTGCTCGCATCCAAGCTCGCGCACGTCACGGGCTACGACGTGCTGAGCTTTGAATACCGTCTCGCGCCCGAGCATCCCTACCCCGCCGCCGTCGAGGACGCGCTGCGCGCGTGGGATCATCTCATGCTGCTCGGCTACGGCGCGCGGGATGTCGTGCTCGCAGGCGACAGCGCGGGCGGCAACCTCGCGCTCGTGCTGTGCCATCGTCTCAAGGCGGCGGGCCGCCGCCTGCCCGGGGCGCTGGTGCTGATGTCTCCGTGGACGGACATGACGATGTCGGGCGCGTCCTACGCCGAGCGCGCGGAGAGCGACCCGATGCTCACGCCGGAGTACATCGAGGCCGTGCGCACCGCCTACGCCGGCGGGCGGGACTACGCCTCGCCCGATCTCTCGCCGCTCTTTGCCGACCTTACCGGCTTCCCGCCGACGCTCATTCAGGCCGGCGATCACGAGATCCTGTATTCGGATGCCGAGATGCTCTGTCACGCGCTGGAGCGTGCGGGCGTTCCCTGCCGCTTTGAGGTGAGCGAGGGGATGTGGCACGTCTTTCAGATGTTCCCCCTGCGCAAGGCCGCCGCGGCGATGGAAAGCGTCGCGCGCTTCCTGCTGGAGCGGTGACGGCGCACCCCCTTCTGAATCCCATACCCTGAGAGGAGAAACGAATATGAAGCAGCCTCATATCCAGCTCGACGAGAGCTTGAACGTCCGCTATGCCATCCTGCCCGGCGACCCCAGGCGCGCCGAGCGCATCGCGTCGCACATGAGCGAGGTCGAGGACCTCGGCATGAACCGCGAGTACCGCAGCCTTGTCGGCACCTACCGCGGCGCGCGCATTCTGGCCATGTCCACGGGCATGGGCGGCGTCTCGACCGGCATCGCGGTCGAGGAGCTGCATAACATCGGCGTGACGCACGCCATCCGCATCGGCTCCTGCGGAGCCTTACAGACGGACATCGCTCCCGGTGAGCTGCTCATCGCCGCCGGCGCGGTGCGCGACGACGGCACCTCTCGCGCCTATGTGCGCGAGGGCTATCCCGCCGTGCCGGACACGGAGCTGCTGCTCGCGCTGACGGAGAGCATCCGCGCGCAGGGCTTCGCCCACCGCCTCGGCATCATCCGCAGCCACGAGAGCTTTTACATCGACGACATCGAGGAGATCAACGAATACTGGTCGAAAAAGGGCGTGCTCGGCAGCGACATGGAGACCGCGGCGCTGCTGACCGTCGGGCGGCTGCGCGGCATGAAATGCGCGAGCGTGCTCAACAACGTCGTGCGCTGGAAGGAGTGCATTTCCCACGGCGTCGGCTCCTACGCCGCCGGCGCCGACGCGGCCGCCGCGGGCGAGGAGCACAGCATTCTCGCCGCGCTGGAGACCTTTGCGCGGCTGGAAGCCGAGAAAAAATTGGAAAAAACGGGAACTTTTTCCAGTTTTCAGCGTCAAACCCTTCAGAGACCCCAAATAAAAGATCGAGGTGACGGAAGATGAAAAGAACGCTTGCCCTTTTTCTCAGCGCGCTGCTGCTCCTTGCCCTGCTCACGGGCTGCGGCAGCAAGTCGGCGCCGCGCGACAGCGCCGCCGGCAGCGACTACATGATGACCAACCAAAGCTACGCCAAAACGGACGAGAGCTTCGCCTACGACGAGCCGGAGCTCCCGACGCCCGACGCCGAGAACGGCTATTGGGACGGCGGTGAAAGCCAGACGCTCACCGGCGGCATGACCGCTCCGGGCGACGCGAAGATGATCTACCGCGCGAGCATCGAGGTGCAGACGCAGGACTACACGACGAGCGAGACCGCCATCACCGAGCTGGTGAAGTCCTGCGGCGGCTACTTTGAGAGCAAGAGTCTGAGCAATCGCTCGAGCGGCTACCGCTACGGCGAATTCACCGTGCGCGTGCCCGCGAAGGAGTATGAGCGCTTCTGCGCTCAGGTCGGCACGCTCTGCCATGTCACCTATATGTCCTCCTCGGCGGAGAACATCACCGAGGAATACTACGACACCGACTCCCGTCTCAAGACCGCGCAGATCAAGCTTGAGCGGCTGCAGGAGCTGCTCTCGAAGGCGGACAATATGGCGGACATCATCACCATTGAGAGCGCCATCAGCGACACGGAGTACGAGATCGAAAGTCTCTCCGGCACGCTGCGCCACTACGATGCGCTGGTGGATTACGCCACCGTGAGCCTGACGCTCAGCGAGACCTACAAGCTCGATGAGAACGAGGGCGCGCCGCTGACCTTCGGCGCGCGCATCGCGCGGGCCTTCACGAACGGTCTGCGCGACACAGGCGTATTCCTTGAGGACCTTGCCATCGGCATCGCGAACAATCTTGTGTTCCTGGCGGTGCTGGCGGCGCTCGCCGTGGTCGTCGTGCGTGCGGTGCGCAAAAAGAAGCCGCTCGGCAGGCTCGGCAAAAAGAAAAGCAAGCTCCCCGCAGGCGAGGAGCCGAAAAGCGAAGAATAACCGATAAGGAGAAAACGCCTATGAAGCTCACCTGGCTGGGCCATTCCTGCTTCGCCGTCGAAAGCGGCGGCTATCGCGTCGTGCTCGACCCGTATTATGTGGAGAGCTATCCGCCGCTGCATACGAGCGCGAACGAGGTGCTCTGCTCGCACCATCACCGCGACCACGATTTCGTGGAGGCGGTGGAGCTCACGCCGCGCGGGGACAGCCCCTTCACGGTGGAGACCGTCCAGGCCTTCCACGACGATCAGGGCGGCGCGCTGCGCGGGACGAACACCATCCATGTCCTCGCCGCCGAGGGGCTGCGCGTCGTGCATCTCGGCGACCTCGGTCACGAGCTGAGCGGGGAGCAGCTCGCGCCGCTGCGCGGCTGTGACGCGCTGCTGATTCCCGTCGGCGGCTTCTACACCATCGACGCGGAGACCGCCAAGCGCGTGGCGGACGCCATCGCGCCGCGCGTGATCGTGCCGATGCACTACCGCCACGGCAGCCACGGCTACGATGTGATCGCCACGGTGGAGGACTTCCTGCGGCTCTATCCCGCAGACGAGGTACACTGTCTTGACGGCAGCTCCTTTGAGCTGACGCCCGACGCGCCGCGCGGCGTGATCGTGCCGAGGTTCATGGGCTGAACGCATATAGAAAAACGCATATAGAAAAAGGAAGCGAAGGGGTCTCCCCTTCGCTTCCTTTTTTCATCTTAGAACCACTTCTTTTCCTGCGCCTTTTCCAGGACAAAGGGCAGCATCTCCTCGCGGTCGAGGACGGTGGTGTGGCGCACGGGGCGCTCGCGCAGACCGCGGAGGTTCTTCGGTGCGGGAACGCCGGTCAGACGCTCGAGCTGCTCCATGACGGCGAACTCGTCGCCCTCCGCCTTTTCGCCGAGGCCCTCGAGCACGGCGGCGGGGAACTTGTAGGGCGACGCGGTGGAGAGCACCACGACCGGCGCGTGAGCGGGGTTCGCCGCCTTGTACTGCTGCGCGACATTCCACGCCACGGCGGTGTGCGTGTCGCAGAGATAATGATGCTCCTGCCAGACCCTGCCGATGGTCCGCTTCGTCTCGTCGTCGCCGCAGCAGCCCGCCCAGAAGAGGGACTGAATCTTCTCCTTCAGCTCCTCCGGCACCTCGTAGGCGCCGTCCTCGGTGAGCTGACGCATGAGCTTCGCCACCAGCTGCTCGTCGCCGGAGAGCAGGAACAGCAGACGCTCGAGGTTGCTCGACACCAGAATGTCCATCGAGGGCGAGCTGGTGAGGTAGAACGGGCGCTTTTTATCGTAGCGGCCCGTGCGGATGAAGTCGGTGAGCACGTTGTTGGCGTTGGACGCGCACACGAGCGTGCCGACGGGAAGCCCCAGCTCGCGGGCGAAGTAGCCGGCGAGAATGTCGCCGAAGTTGCCGGTGGGAACAACGTAGTCCACCCGCTCGCCGACGGCGACCGTGCCGCGGCGGACAAGGTCTGCGTAAGCGCGGAAGTAATAGACGACCTGCGGGGCAAGGCGGCCGATGTTGATGGAGTTCGCGCTCGACAGGCGCACACCCTTGCCCGCGAGCAAGCTTTCGCCGCCGACCTTGGCAAAGACCTGCTTGACGGCAGTCTGCGCGTCGTCGAAGTTGCCGCGCACCGCGGCGACACAGGTATTGTCGCCGCCCTGCGTGACCATCTGCGCCTTCTGCACGGCGGACACACCGCCGTCCGGGTAAAAGACGATGATCTTCGTGCCCACGACGTCGCAGAAGCCCTCCATCGCGGCCTTGCCGGTGTCGCCGGAGGTCGCGGTGAGGATCAAAATTTCATCGTCCACGCCGCACTTCTTCTTTGCCGCCGTCATCAGGTGCGGCAGCATCGAAAGCGCCACATCCTTGAAGGCGCTCGTGGGGCCGCGGAACAACTCAAGCACCGTGTCCTCGCCGACCGGAACGGTGGGGGTCAGGTCCTCGGTCTCGAATTTGCCGGTGTATGCGGCATGGACAAGCTGCTCCATCTCCGCGTGTGTGAAGTCGGGCAGCAGCGCGCATAATATCTCCGTCGCCATGCCCTGCGTGGAGAGCGTCAGGCAGCGCTGCCAGTCGAAGTCCAGCCCCGAGAGGGCCGGCATGGCGTACAGCCCGCCGTCGGGGGCAAGGCCGTTCAGGATCGCTTCGGCGCTCGATGCGGTGAGGGCCGCGTTGCGCGTGCTTTGATAGTTCATATTAAAAATACCTCCGCTTTTCGGTTTTTTTCATTTGCCATATCAAAATATTCTTTCGATTGCCTATTGCATTTCGACAATGCTCATGTTATATTGTTCCCATCAAAAAGTCAAGTGTTTTTCTACCGCGGACATTTCCGTGCAAAATGCACAAATCGTCCATACTTGGCGGATTTTACAGAGAGAAAGGCAGGCACACCCCATGAACATTGCATTGCTCGGCTTCGGCACCGTCGGCAAGGCCTTCTACGAGCTCACGCTCGGGCGGAGCGATCTGCGCGTGACGAGCGTTTTGTCCCGCCGTCCGCGCCCGGAGCTTCCCTGCACCGTGACAAATGATTTCGACGAGATCGTGCGCGACCGCTCGGTCGGCATCGTGGTCGAGGTCATGGGCGGACTGGAGCCGGCTTACCGTTATATCTGCGCGGCCATGCGCGCGGGCAAGCATGTCGTCACCGCGAACAAGCAGCTCGTGTGCGCGCACTACGACGAGCTGCTGGAGCTTGCGAGGGAGTGCGGCGTGTCGCTGCGCTGCACGGCGGCGGCGGGCGGCGGCATCCCGTGGCTCACGTCCCTCTCCCGCGCCACGCGGCTCGATGAGATCACCGTCGTCGGCGGCATCCTGAACGGCACGACGAACTACATGCTCTCAGCCATGACGGCCTCCGGCGTCGATTATACCACCTGTCTGCGCGAGGCGCAAGCGCTCGGTTACGCCGAGGCCGATCCCACCGCGGACGTGGAGGGCTACGACGCGCGGCGCAAGCTGGTGCTCAGCGCGAACCTCGCCTTCGGCGCGTCGGTGCAGGAGGAGGAGATCCCCTGCTTCGGCATCTCGAGCGTGGAGAAAAAGGACTTCGCCGCCTGGCGCGAGCTGGGCAGGGTCTGCAAGCTCTTCGTCCGCGCCGAGCGGCACGAGGGCCGCATCTCCGCCTTTGTCTGCCCCACGCTCTTCCCCGCCGCGTCGCCGGTCGCGCAGACGAACGGCACGGGCAACCTCGTCACCCTGCGCGGCGCGCGCTTCGGCGAGCTGAGCTTTTCCGGCGCGGGCGCGGGCGGCTACCCCACCGGCAGCAGCGTGCTGAGCGACTGCGTGGACGTCATCGAGGGCTGCCCGAGCTTTTATGTCTCGCGGCACGAGGCGAAGCACATCGACAATTCCGCGGCGGTCGGCCGCTTTTACCTGCGTACGGGCAGCGAGACCGTCTGCACCGGGCCCATCACCGTCGCCGAGGCCTTTGCGCGCGCCGAGCGCGCGCGCTCGTGCGGCGAGCCGGTATTCTTAGCAAGGATCGAGGAGGAGTAAAGGAAAATGCTTAAAGTTCTGAAATTCGGCGGCTCGTCGCTCGCCGACGCCCAGCAGTTCGCCAAGGTCAAGGCCATCGTGGAGGCCGACGAGTCCCGCCGCGTGGTCATCGTGTCCGCGCCCGGCAAGCGCTTTTCCGGCGACCACAAGATCACCGATCTTTTGTACCTCTGTGCCGCGCACATCAAATACGGTGTGAGCTGCGAGGAAATTTTCGACATGATCCGCACGCGCTATCTCGAGATCGCGCACGACTGCGGTCTGAAGCTCGACCTGAATCCCGACTTCGACGCCCTGTGGGCGAAGATGCAGGAGGGCATCGAAAAGGACGAGCTGGCCTCGCGCGGCGAATACTTCTCCGCGCGATTGATGGCCGAGTACCTCGGCTACGAGTTCCTCGACGCCGCCGAGTGGGTGAAGTTCCGCTTCGACGGCACGGTGGATACCGACGCGACCTACGAGGCGCTGCGCCGCGCCGCGGGCGACCGCAGCGTGGTCATTCCCGGCTTTTACGGCGTGATGCCCGACGGGCGCATCCGCACCTTCTCCCGCGGCGGCAGCGACATCACCGGCGCGCTGGCGGCGGCGGCGCTGGACGCCGACGTCTACGAAAACTGGACGGACGTCTCCGGCATTCTGATGGCCGACCCGCGCATCGTGGACGATCCCGCGCCCATCCGCCACCTCACCTACGGCGAGCTGCGCGAGCTGAGCTACATCGGCGCGCAGGTGCTCCACGAGGGCACCATCTTCCCCGTGCGTGAGAAGAACATCCCGCTCAACATCCGCAACACGAACGAGCCGGAGCACCCCGGCACCACCATTCTCGAGAGCATCGAGGAGGACATGAACGACGGCAGCTTCATCACCGGCATCGCGGGCAAAAAGGGCTTCTCCGTCATCACCATCGCCAAGACCGGTATGTCCGGCGACCCCGGCACGCTCGTGCGGATTCTGGAAATTCTCGCCAAGCACGAGGTCAACGTGGAGTATATCCCCTCCGGCATCGACATCATCTCGCTGGTGGTGGAGAGCAAAAAGGTCTCCAAATGTCTCTACGCCATGCTGGGCGAGCTGCAAAAAGAGGTGCAGCCGAATAAGATAACGGTGACGGAGCACATCGCGGTCGTCGCGGCGGTCGGCCGGAAGATGGCGTACCGCCCCGGCGTTTCCGGCAAGATCTTTGCCAAGCTCGGTGAGAACGGCGTGAACATCCGCATGATCACGCAGGGCCCCGAGGAGCTGAACATCATCGTCGGCGTGGAGGAAAAGGACTTCGCGCAGGCCATTCGCGTACTGTATGACAGCTTTGTCAAGGAACATATTTAAGGAAAAGGTGAGGGCAATACCATGAAGCTTTATAATGTAGGCATTCTCGGCGCGACGGGCGCCGTGGGTCAGGAAATGATGAAAATTCTGCTCGAGCGCAAGTTCCCCGTCGGCGAGCTGCGCCCCATCGCCTCCGCGCGCAGCGCGGGCAGCGAGATCGACTTCGGCGGCAGGAAGTGCACGATCGTCGAGGCGTCGGACGACGCCTTTGAGGGTCTCGACATCGTGCTCGGCGCGGCGGAGAACGACATTGCCGAGCGCTTCGCGCCCGCCATCGTTAAGGCCGGCGCGGTGTTCGTCGACAACTCCAGCGCCTTCCGTCTCGATCCCAAGGTGCCGCTGGTCATCCCCGAGATCAACCCCGAGGACGTGAAGTGGCACAGCGGCATCATCTCCAACCCCAACTGCACCACCATCGTCACCCTCGTCGCCATCAACGCGCTGGCGAAGGAAAGCCCCATCGAGACCATCATCGCCAGCTCCTATCAGGCGGTCTCCGGCGCGGGCAAGAACGGCATCGACGAGCTGCACGACGAAGTCGCGGCGCTCGCCGCGGGCAAGCCCGTCGAGCCGAAGGTGTTCCAGTACCAGATCGCCTACAACGTCATCCCCCAGATCGGCGGCGAGGCGTACATGGGCTACACGAGCGAGGAGATGAAGATGCAGAACGAGGGCCGCAAGATCCTCCACCTGCCCGAGATGAAGGTCAGCTGCACCTGTGTGCGCGTGCCCGTGGTGCGCAGCCACTCCGTCTCCGTCGTGCTGCGCACAAAGGAGAAGATCAGCGTCGAGCGCGCGCGTGAGCTGATCGCCGCAGCGCCCGGCTGCAAGCTGACCGACGACCTTGCGAGCAAGGTCTATCCCATGCCGCTCGACACGAGCGATCAGGACCTCGTCTACGTCGGCCGCATCCGCGACGATCTGACCGACGAGCGCGGGCTGAACCTCTGGTGCTGCGGCGACCAGGTCCGCAAGGGCGCGGCGACCAACACCGTACAGATCGCGGAGCTGCTGCTCGAAAAATAAAGGCATTTTTGTGAAAGGGAGCCTCTGTCCGACGCCGGGCAGAGGCTCCCTTTGTTCATTGCGACATTTTTCTTGCTGTTTTTTTGGTAAGATGGACAGGGCAAAGTGCTTTGACTTTTTTGGGAAGAGACTGCTACAATAAAAGAAAAGTGGAAACGTTACCGGTAAGGTTCCCGAAAACGGGCTTTGATTTTTTCATGCAGAGGGTGTCGCCATGACCATCAAGGACATTGCAAAGCTCAGCGGCGTGGGCGTGAGCACGGTCTCCCGTGTACTCAACGACCGCCCCGACGTGAGCGAGGAAAGCCGCCGCCGCGTGCTGGAGGTCATTGCCGAGCACAACTATCTGCCCAACAATTCCGCGCGCAGCCTTGTGCGCACGAAGTCCGACACCGTCGGCCTTGTGGTGCGCGGCGTGCAGAACCCCTTCTACACCGATATCATCCGCGCCATCGAGCATAAGCTCGACCTCGCGGGCTACACGATGGTCATGCGTCAGATCGCCTCCTGCGATGACGAGGTGAAGTGCGGCGCGGTGATGGAGCGCGAAAAGCGCCTGCAGGGCCTCATTTTCTCGGCGGACGCTCGGATTACTCTCCCGCGGAGCTGGCGCTGCTCAACGTGCCCTTTGTCTGCTGCACCTACACCAACGCCTACGGCACGCTCGATCCGAGCAAGTATTCCTCCGTCTCCATCGCCGACGAGCAGGAGGCCTACCGCGCGGTCATGGAGCTGGCCAAAAAGGGCCACCGCCGCATCGCGGCGCTGACCGCCGACCCCGACGACAGCTCCATCTCCCAGCTGCGCTACTCCGGCTACGCCCGCGCGCTGCGCGAGCTGGGCATCCCGTCCGAGGAGGAGGACGTCATCTGCGCGGACGATTTCACCGTGGAAAGCGGCTGCCGCGCCATGCGCGAGCGGCTGAAGCGTCCGGCGGACTTCACCGCCGTCTTTGCCATCGCGGACGATATGGCGATCGGCGCGATGCGCGCCCTGCGCGAAAGCGGGCGCAGCATTCCCGAGGACTGCTCCATCATCGCCATCGACGGCATCAATGTCTCCGAGTACATCCATCCCATGCTCACCACCCTCTGCCAGCCGATGACGGCTATGGGCACGAAGAGCGTCGAGCTGCTGCTCGGCGTCATCCGCGGCGGCGCGCACGACCATCTGACGCTGCCGACCACCCTGCGCGCGGGTGAATCCGTGCGCGACCTGACGAAATGATTTTCCCGCGCCGAGCGCGTGAAAATAAATTTGAATAAGGAGATCAATGAAACATGAAGAAGTATCTTGCGCTTGTCCTGGCACTTGTTATGGCTCTCAGCCTCGTTGCCTGCGGCAACAAGACGGCCGAGGAGCCCTCCGGCGACGGTGACGCCACCGAGGCCGCCGGCCGTGTGTTCTGGCTGAACTTCAAGCCCGAGGCGGACGGCACCCTGCAGAAGGTCGCCGCCATGTACACCGAAAAGACCGGTGTGCCCGTCACCATCCAGACCGCCGCGTCCGGCACCTACAACGAGACCCTGACCGCCGCGATGGATAAGGAAGCGCCTCCCACGATGTTCGTCGTCGGCAACCAGGCCGCCGTGGACACCTGGGGCGACTACTGCTACGACCTGACCGGCACCTCCATCGCGGGTGAGCTGACCACCGACGCCTACAACCTCTACGACGCCGACGGCAAGCTCTGCTCCATCGGCTACTGCTATGAGTGCTACGGCATCATCGTCAACGAGGATCTGCTGGCGAAGGCCGGCTATCAGCTCAGCGACATCACCAACTTTGAGACCCTCAAGGCCGTTGCGGAGGACATCCACTCCCGCGCCGCCGAGCTGGGCTTCGACGCCTTCACCTCCTCCTCCATGAGCGGCGACTCCAGCTGGCGCTTCACCGGCCACCTCGCCAACCTCGAGTATTACTATGAGTCCGTGGACGATCCCGACGCCTGGAAGGTCTGCCCCCCGAGCATCAAGGGCACCTACATGCAGAACTTCAAGAACCTCTGGGATCTCTACATCAACAACAGCGCGGTCGCTCCCTCTACTCTCGCTGCCGGCGGCTATGACGCGCAGGCCGAGTTCGGCAAGGAGCAGGCTGTGTTCTATCAGAACGGCTCCTGGGAGTGGGCGGCTCTGACCGGCACCGGCGATGGTCAGTACGGTCTTGACAACCTCTCCATGATCCCCTTCTACTGCGGCGTTGCCGGTGAGGAGAAGGCCGGTCTGAACTGCGGCACCGAGAACTGCTGGGCCGTGAACGCCAAGGCCTCCGCCGAGGACATTCAGGCTACGCTCGACTTCATGTATTGGCTCGTCACCGACGCTGAGGTCTCCCGTATGCTCGTCGATGAATTCGCCGTCATGCCCTACAAGCAGGCTGCCGAGTCCACCTGCGGCTTCCTGGCCGACGCCAACGCCTATGCCGCCGAGGGCAACTACGTCATGCCTTGGGTCACCAACTTCCAGCCCAACGTCGACGCCTACCGTGAAGCCATCGTCGCCGCGATGAACCAGTATGACAACGATCCCACCGACGCCAACTGGGAGCAGGTCAAGACCGCGTTCGTGGACGGTTGGGCCGTGCAGTACGCTGCCGCCAACGGCTAAGCGTCTCCATACCGCAAAACCTACCATTCTTATGAAGAGGGCGGGCTTTCGCCCGTCCTCTTCTTCTACCACGGCAGAGGCCGCAAGAGGCCCGCGCCGTGCTCAGTCAATCTATCTCGATGGGAGTGATCGAATTGAAGCGTAAACACGACGCAGCAGCCGTCAACAGCTCGCTCGTCCGCCGCCCGATCCGGCGGTGGGCCCCGCTGTTCATGGGTCCCATGCTCTGCGCCTTCGCCATTGGCTTCGTCTATCCGTTCTGCAAGGGCGTGTACCTCTCGTTCTGCAAGTTCAAGACGACCTCGGACGCGCAGTTCATCGGCTTCGGCAACTACATCAAGGCGCTGAACGACGCGAGCTTTGTCCATTCGTTCTGGTACACGGCGCTCTTTGCGCTCGTCTCGCTCGTGTTCATCAACGTGCTGGCCTTCGCCGTGGCCTATGCCCTCACACAGGGCATCAAGGGGAGCAATCTCTTCCGCACGGTGTTCTTCATGCCGAACCTCATCGGCGGCATCGTGCTGGGCTATGTGTGGTCGATGATCTTCGACGGCATCCTCTCGCGCTACGGCACGTCGATCCTGCTGGAGACGAAATACGGCTTCTGGGGCCTCATCATCCTCATGTGCTGGCAGCAGGTCGGCTATATGATGATCATTTACATCGCCGGCTTGCAGGCCGTGCCCGAGGATATGCTCGAGGCCGCGAAGATCGACGGCGCAAACCGCTGGCAGACACTCTGGAAGGTCACCATCCCGAACGTGATGCCCTCCATCACCATCTGCACCTTCCTCACGCTGACGAACAGCTTCAAGCTCTTCGACCAGAACCTCGCCCTCACGGGCGGTCAGCCCTACATCATCCAGTCCGACGGCTCAGCCATCAAGACGACTGAGATGCTGGCGCTGAACATCTACAACACGTTCTACGGGCAGAACGTCAACTCCCGCGGCACCGCGCAGGCCAAGGCCGTTTTGTTCTTCCTGCTCGTCGCCGCCATCGGTTTGATCCAGCTCCGCGCTACACGCAAAAAGGAGGTGCAGCAGTAATGAACGGTTCCCTTTCCGCCGAACGCCGCCGCAAGACCATTCTTTCGGTCGTGCTGGCCTTCATCTGCATCCTCTACATCCTGCCGGTGCTGGCTGTGGTAGTCAACTCCTTCAAGCTCAACACCTATGTCAAGACCGAGACCTTTGCCCTGCCCACCGCCGAGAGCTTTGCCGGCTGGGCGAACTACATCAAGGGCGTCACCTTCGGCAACTATCCCTTCTGGAAGTCCGCGTTCTACAGTCTTTTCATCACGCTTGTCTCCACGGCGCTGATATTGCTGTGCACCTCGATGGCCGCGTGGTACATCGCCCGCGTGGACAGCAAGCTCTGCCGCGGCGTCTATTACCTCTGCGTCTTTTCCATGGTCGTGCCGTTCCAGATGGTCATGTTCACCCTCTCCAAGACCGCCGACCGCGTGAAGATCCCATACTTTAACTTTGCGAGCGGCAGCCTCGAAAAGGTCGCGCTCAATACGCCGTGGACCATTCCCATCATCTACCTCGGCTTCGGCGCGGGCCTTGCCATCTTCATGTTCGTGGGCTTCGTGAAGTCCATCCCGCTGGAGATCGAGGAGGCCGCCGCCATCGACGGCTGCGGTCCGCTGCGCACCTATTTCTCCGTCGTGTTCCCGATGCTGCGGCCCACGATGATCTCCGTCGGCATCCTCGAGATCATGTGGGTGTGGAACGACTATCTGCTCCCCTATCTCGTGCTCGACAGCACCAAGTACAAGACCATTCCCATCCATATCCAGTACCTCAAGGGCAGCTACGGCACGGTCGATCTCGGCGCGACGATGGCACTCATCTTCCTGAGCATCGTCCCCGTCATCATCTTCTACCTCTGCTGCCAGAAACACATCATCAAGGGCGTCGCGGCCGGCGCCGTGAAAGGCTGATCTCACATGAATCGTTCCTCCGGCATTCTGATGCCGATCTCCTCGCTCCCCTCGCCCTACGGCATCGGCACGTTCGGCAAGGCGGCGTATGACTTTGCCGATTTTCTCCACGCGGCGGGACAGGGCTACTGGCAGCTTCTGCCGCTCGGCCCCACAAGCTACGGCGACTCGCCGTATCAGAGCTTTTCGACCTTTGCGGGCAACCCGTACTTCATCGACCTCGATCTGCTCATCAAGGATAAGCTGCTCACGCGCAAGGAGGTCACCTCCTGCGCGTGGGGCTCGGAGCCGCGCTACGTCGACTACGGCAAAATTTACGAGAGCCGCTTCGCGCTGCTCGAAAGGGCCAAGGCGCGCGGCTGGGAGCGCGACCGCGAGGCGGTCGCCGCCTTCGAATCGGAAAACAGCCGCTGGCTGCCGGACTACGCGCTCTTCATGGCGCTCAAGCGGCATTTCGGCATGAAGTCCTGGACCGAATGGCCCGACGAAGGCGCGCGGCTGCACCGGGCCGACGCGCTCGAGTGCTACCGCGCGGAGCTGCGCGGGGACGTGGAGCTGTTCACCTACATTCAGTTTCTCTTCTTCCGGCAGTGGAGCGCGCTCAAGAGCTACATCAACGGTCTCGGCATCCGCATCATCGGCGACATCCCCATCTATGTGGCGATGGACTCCTCCGACGTGTGGAGCGAGCCGGAGAAATTCCAGCTCGACGAGCGAAACGTACCCGTCGAGGTCTCCGGCGTGCCGCCGGACTACTTCAGCGCCGACGGTCAGCTCTGGGGCAACCCACTCTACGACTACGAGGCCATGCAAAAGGACGGCTTTGAGTGGTGGATCCGCCGCATCGGCGGGGCGGCGAAGCTCTACGACGTCATCCGCATCGACCACTTCCGCGGCTTCGAGAGCTACTGGGCCGTGCCCTATGGCGAGACGACCGCGAAAAACGGCCGCTGGGTCAAGGGCCCCGGCATGGCGCTCGTCGGCGTGCTGACCGGCTGGTTCCACAACATCGAGTTCATCGCCGAGGATCTCGGCTATCCCACGCGGGAGGTCACGCAGCTGCTTGCCGACTCGCGTCTGCCCGGCATGAAGGTGCTGGAATTCGCCTTCGACTCGCGCGACACGAGCAGCTATCTGCCGCACAGCTACGGGGAGAACTGCATCTGCTACACCGGCACGCACGACAACGCGCCCCTCGCCCTCTGGCGCACAGAGGCGGATAAGGCGGATATTGCCTTCGCCGTGCAGTACCTTGGGCTCAACGACCGAGAGGGCTTCAACCGCGGCATCATCCGCGGCGGCATGAGCTCGGTGGCAAAGCTCTTCGTCGCGCAGATGCAGGACTGGCTCGACCTCGGCGCGGGCCACCGCATGAACATCCCCGGCACGAGCCGCGGCAACTGGGAGTGGCGTATGCTCCCGGGTGAGGCGAGCAAAAAGCTCGCCGGGCAGATCCGCGAAATGACGCGCATCTACGGAAGATCATAAAAGCTGTGAGCGAAAGGGCTGCCGCCGGCAGCCCTTTTCCATTTGACGCGGGCGCAAAAGCATGGTATCGTAGAGAAAAACGGATGCGCCGCGGCGCTTTTTCAGAGGACAGGCCATGAAAAAACTCACCATCGGGATACTCGCCCATGTCGACGCGGGCAAAACGACCCTCTCCGAGGGCCTTTTATATGCCGCGGGCGCGTTGCGCACGCTCGGCCGCGTCGATCACGGCGACGCCTTTCTGGACACCGAAGCGCTCGAACGCGAGCGCGGCATCACCATCTTTGCCAAGCAGGCGGTGCTCGACTGCGGCGGCACGCACATCACGCTGCTCGATACGCCGGGCCACGTCGATTTCTCCGCCGAAGCGGAGCGCACCCTACAGGTGCTCGACTACGCGATCCTTGTCATCAGCGGCACGGACGGCGTGCAGGGCCACACCCGCACGCTCTGGCGGCTGCTGGAGCGCTACGGCGTACCGACGTTCCTCTTCATCAACAAGATGGACCTTGCGGGCGCGGACCGCGCGGCGCTGCTGACGGATCTGCAAAAGAGCTTCGGCGCGTGCGTCGATCTCGGCGCGGAGCCGAACGAGCGCGACGAGCACGTCGCGCTGACCGACGAAGCGGCTCTCGAGGAGCTGCTGGAGCGCGGCGCGCTTTCGGACGACACGCTCGCCGCTTTGATCTCCGCGCGGAAAATTTTCCCCTGCTGCTTCGGCTCCGCGCTCAAAAACGAGGGCGTGGCGGAGTTTTTGCAGCTGCTCACGCGCTTCACGCGCGAGCCGGCGCGCGGCGCGGACTTCGGCGCGCGCGTCTTTAAGATCTCCCGCGACGCGCAGGGCACACGGCTCACGCACCTGAAGGTCACCGGCGGGACGCTGCGGGCAAAAACGCAGCTTCCCTGCGGCAAGGCCGACCAGCTTCGGCTTTACTCCGGCGCGAAGTTCCGTCCGCTCGACGCGGCGGGCGCGGGCGAGGTCGTGGCGGTCACGGGCCTTGCGGACACCTATCCCGGGCAGGGGCTCGGGGCGGAGGCGGACGGCGAAAAGCCGGTGCTGCAAAGCGTTCTGACCTACCGCATCCTCCTGCCCGACGGCACAGACGCGCACACCGTCCTCCCGAAGCTGCGCGAGCTGGAGGACGAGGACCCGATGCTCCGCATCGTGTGGGAGGAAGCGTCCGGCGAGCTGCACGCCGAGCTGATGGGCGAGGTGCAGCTGGAAATTTTGCAGCGACTCATATCCGACCGCTTCGGCCTCTCCGTCACGTTCGGCGAGGGCGGCATCGTTTACAAGGAGACCATTGCCAACACCGTCGAGGGCGTCGGGCACTTCGAGCCGCTGCGCCACTACGCCGAGGTGCATCTGCTGCTCGAGCCCGCCCCGCGCGGGAGCGGTGTTCAGCTTGCCTCCGCCTGTCCGACGGACGAGCTGGACCTCAACTGGCAGCGTCTCATTCTCACGCACCTTGCCGAGCGCGCGCATCCCGGCGTGCTGACGGGCAGCGCGCTGACAGACGTAAAAATGACGCTCCTTGCGGGCCGCGCGCACCTCAAGCACACCGAGGGCGGCGATTTCCGGCAGGCGACCTACCGCGCCGTGCGGCAGGGTCTGATGCAGGCCGAGAGCGTGCTGCTCGAGCCGTTCTATGATTTTCGTCTCGAGCTGCCGCCGGAATGCGTGGGACGTGCGATGACCGACCTTGCCGCGATGGGCGGCTCGGCGGACGCACCGGAAACGGTCGGCGAGGAAACGGTGCTCACCGGCTTCGCGCCGGTCAAGGGACTGCGCAGCTACGCGCGTGAGGTCGCGGCCTACACCCGCGGACGCGGACGTCTGAGCTGCACCCTGCGCGGCTACGAGCCCTGCGCGGACGCGGAGAGCGTCATCGCCGCCATCGGCTACGATCCCGAGCGCGACGCGGAAAACCCCACCGGCTCGGTGTTCTGCGAGCACGGCGCGGGCGTCTACGTTCCGTGGAACGAGGTCAAGGCCCGCGCGCACGTCCCCTGCGTCCTACAGGAGCACCCCACCGAAGCCGCCGAACCCATGCCGACACGCAGCCGCGCGTCCTCCGGCTCCGCCGCCGAGGACAAGGAGCTGCTCGCCATCTTCGAGAGCACCTACGGCAAGGTCGAGCGCCGCGCGTTCGAGCCAAAGCGCGCGCCCGCGCGCACCGCGCTCGACGAGACGCGCTATAACATCAAAAATCAGAAGACCGGTCCCGAGTATCTGCTCGTGGACGGCTATAACATCATCTTCGCGTGGGACGCGCTCAAAAAGCTCGCCGCGCAGGACGTCGCCGCCGCGCGCGAGGCGCTCGCGGGCATCCTCGCCAACTACCGCGGCTGGCGCAGATGCGAGATCATTCTGGTCTTCGACGCTTACAAGGTCAAGGGCAATCCCGGCTCGATGGAAAAGAAAAACGGCATCTACATCGTCTACACCAAGGAGGCGCAGACCGCCGACAGCTACATCGAGCGCGCGACCTACGACCTCGGCAAAAACCACCGCGTCCGCGTCGCCACGTCGGACAACATGGAGCAGGTCATCATCCTCGGTCACGGCGCGCTGCGCATCTCCGCCCGCGCGTTCGAGGAGGAGGTCACCGAGGCCGAGGGGCAGATCAGTGACCTCATCGAGCGCTGGAACGTGCGGGACTTCGATCTGCGCCGCGTGCGCGCCACCGCGACCATCATTGACAAAAAGGAAGAGAAAGGGTCCTGAGACCTTTTCTCTTTTTTCTCTTGACAAATACCCCGTAGGGGTATATAGTGCAGATACCCCCAAGGGGTATATCGCTATCAGGGAGGCACGGTATATGGACCGATCGGAATGCTGCCGCTGCTCGCAGCGCAAAAAGGAGCGCTCGCCGGAGGAGTACAAAAAGCTCATTCACCGGCTCAACCGCATTGAGGGTCAGATCCGCGGCATCCGCAGCATGGTGGAGTCCGGCGCGTACTGTCCCGACATTTTAGTGCAGGCCGCGGCGGTCAACGCGGCGGTCAACGCCTTCAACAAGGAGCTGCTTGCCGCACACATCCGCACCTGCGTGGCGGAGGATATCCGCGCCGGCAGGGACGAGACGATCGATGAGCTGGTGACGACGCTTCAAAAGCTCATGAAATGAGTGAAAAGCGCACAACCTAACCGCAATTTCACAGAACCGAGGAACACGCAATGACACAATACAATGTGACCGGCATGAGCTGCGCCGCCTGCTCGGCCCGGGTCGAAAAGGCGGTGAGCAGGGTCCCGGGCGTCACGTCCTGCTCGGTGAGCCTGCTGACGAACTCGATGGGCGTGGAGGGTTCCGCCGCGCCGCAGGACATCATCGCCGCCGTGCAGGCGGCGGGCTACGGCGCGTCCTTAAAGGGCGCGGGCAAAGCCGCGCCGAGCGCCGCCGAGGCGGAGGCCGCGCTGGAGGATCACGAAACGCCGAAGCTGAAGCGCCGGCTGCTCTGGTCGCTCGGTTTCCTGCTCGTGCTGATGTATTTTTCGATGGGACACATGATGTGGGGCTGGCCGCTGCCCGCGTTCTACACGGACAACCATGTGGCGATGGGCCTGACCCAGCTGCTTTTAACGGTCGCCGTCATGGTCATCAACCAGAAATTCTTCATCAGCGGCTTCCAGAGCCTGTGGCGCCGCGCGCCGAACATGGATACGCTCGTCGCCCTCGGCGCGACGGCAGCCTTCGGCTACAGCACCTACGCCCTCTTCGCCATGACCGGCGCGCAGGTGCGCGGCGACACGGAGGTCGTGATGGCCTACATGATGGACTTCTACTTCGAGTCCGCCGCCATGATCCTCACGCTCATCACCGTCGGCAAGATGCTCGAGGCCCGCTCCAAGGGCCGCACGACCGACGCGCTCAAGGGCCTGATGAAGCTCGCGCCGCAGACCGCGACGGTCGAACGCGACGGCCGGGAGCTTGAGGTCCCCATCGAGCAGGTGCAAAAGGACGACATCTTCGTGGTCCGCCCGGGCGAGAGCATCCCCGTGGACGGCGTGGTGCTTGACGGCGCAAGCGCCGTCAACGAGGCGGCGCTGACGGGCGAGAGCCTGCCGGTGGACAAGGCCGCGGGCGACATGGTCTTCGCCGCGACGGTCAACCAGTCCGGCTTCCTGCGCTGCCGCGCCACGCGCGTCGGCGAGGACACCACGCTTTCGCAGATCATTCAGATGGTCAGCGACGCCGCCGCGACCAAGGCCCCCATCGCAAAGATCGCGGACAGGGTCTCCGGCATATTCGTGCCGGCCGTCATTGCCATCGCGGCGGTGACGACCGCCGTGTGGCTGCTGCTCGGTCAGAGCGTCGGCTTCGCCCTCGCGCGCGGCATTTCCGTGCTCGTCATCAGCTGTCCCTGCGCGCTGGGGCTCGCCACGCCCGTCGCCATCATGGTCGGCAGCGGACTGGGCGCGAAGAACGGCATTCTGTTCAAAACCGCCGCGTCGCTGGAGGAGACGGGCCGCGTGGACATCGTCGCGCTGGACAAGACCGGCACCATCACCGCAGGCGAGCCGCAGGTCACCGAGCTTCTTCCCGCGGACGGCGTGCGCGCATCGGAGCTGCTTCGCGCGGCGCTTGCGCTCGAGCAGAAGAGCGAGCATCCGCTCGCCCGCGCGATCCTCGCCAGGGCGCAAGCCGACGGCCTGACCGCGGATGAGGTCACGGACTTCCGGGCGCTCTCCGGCAGCGGCCTGACCGCCGTGCGGAACGGGCAGACGCTCTGCGGCGGCAGTCTCGCCTACGTTTCCGCCGCGGCGGAGGTCTCCCCCGCCATGCGGGCGCGCTGCGAGGCGCTCGCGGAGGACGGCAAAACGCCGCTGCTCTTCAGCGAAAACGGCAGACTCCTCGGCGTCATCGCCGTGGCGGACGTCATCAAGCCCGACAGCCCGCAGGCCATGCGCGAGCTGCGGAATATGGGCATCGAGGTCGTCATGCTCACGGGCGACAACGAACGCACGGCGCGCGCCATCGGCGCCGCCGCGGGCGTGGACCGCGTGATCGCCGGCGTACTGCCCGACGGCAAGGAAGCGGAGATCCGCTGCCTGCGCGAGCGCGGCAAGGTCGCTATGGTCGGCGACGGCATCAACGACGCTCCCGCGCTCACCCGCGCGGACGTGGGCATCGCCATCGGCGCGGGCGCGGACGTAGCGCTCGACGCGGCGGATGTGGTGCTGATGAAGAGCCGTCTGAGCGACGTGCCCGCCGCCATCCGTCTGAGCCGCGCGACGCTGCGCAACATCCACCAGAACCTCTTCTGGGCGTTTTTCTACAACACGCTCGGCATCCCGCTGGCCGCGGGCGTGTTCGTCCCGCTGGGGCTGACGCTCAACCCCATGTTCGGCGCAGCGGCGATGAGCCTGTCGAGCTTCTGCGTGGTGTCCAACGCCCTGCGGCTGAATCTCTTCAAGCTCCGCGACCCAAAGCACGACCACAAGCGCAGAAAAAAGCCTGCCTCTGCAAACACAGCACCGGCAGAAGAAAAAACTACAACGAAAAAGGAGAAGGAACCCATGAAAAAGACGATGAAGATCGAAGGCATGATGTGCGCCCATTGCGAGGCGACCGTCAAAAAGGCGCTCGAGGCCATTCCCGAGGTCGTGGACGCCGAGGTCAGCCACACCGCCGGCACCGCCGTCGTGACGCTGCAGTCCCCCGTGGACGACGCCGCGCTCAAGAAGGCGGTGGAGGACAAGGACTACAAGGTCCTCGGCATCGAATAAGGCAAAAGAGAAGGAAAGCGCGCTCGGATCCGAGTGCGCCTTCCTTCTCTCTTTTCTTTATGCCGCGATCGGCATTACTGGGGGGAGCGTGATGATCGTCGCGCCTGCGGGCGGAGCCGTGAGCGGCTTTTCGCTCGTCGCGCGGACGCTGACCGCCGCGTCAAAGGTCACGTCGCAGACGTTGCGCACCTGCACCGTTCCCTTGGCGGTCATACGACTGCTGTTGCCGGCGAGCGTGTAGTCGATGCGAAGCGCCGCTTCCTCATTGACGCTCGTCGACGCTGTGTACTTGAGCTCCACGCTGCCGTCGCTGCGGAGCGTCATATCGATGCTTAGCTCGTCGATGCCGATGTCCGTGATAAAGCCCTGGGCCGTTTCCGCATCCATGCCCGCTTCCGTCAGCAGCTTCGCAAGCTCCTCCTTGCCGAAGTGCCACTTGTAGCTGCTGCCCGACCTGGTGAAGGTCTCGTCGCCGAACATCTCGACCGCGGCGGCGGCAAGCTGCTCCGTACCGCTCCAGCTCTCATAGAACCCGTTCGCGTCGCCCTGCTTCATCGCGGCATAGAGGGCTTTGCCGACGGTGTAGTCCTCATTGCCGCCGTACATCGACTCGTAGAGAGCGCCGAAGCTCATCACAGCGTCTGTCGCATACCATGCGCCGGAAACGGCCTGTGTGCCGTCTACCTCCGCCATCAGTGCGTCAAAGAGCGGGGATCGGAAGTATAGCTTGTCAGAGAAAACAGCCTCCAGCTCCGGCTTGATGAACGCCGCGCGATAGGCCTCCGGCAACGGCTCGCCGGCAAGGCTCTCAAAATACTCCGCCAGATCGCTGAGGTCGGCGCTCAGGCTCATGCTCATGCCGTCCTTGCCCAGCAGCACGGACGCCTTGCCGGAATACGGATAGCTGCGGTCGCCCTTGATGGAGTCGATGACCTTGACCGTGCCGGAGAGGGTCACATCCTCCTTATAATTCTTGGAGGCGTCAAAGCGCTTCGCATTTCCGGCCAGATAGCCGTTGAGAATGGTGAGACGGCTGTCCACCTTCTCCGCAAAGGTCTCTCCGTCGAGCAGGAACGCCATGCGGTAGCCGTTGTCCCAGAACACGTCGTAGCCGAGCACCTGCGAGAAGAAGCGTACCGGCACCATCGTGCGGTTGGAGGGCGTCACATAGGAGTGGACGTCCATCTTCACCGTCGAGCCGTCGGCGCGCGTGATGACGTCGCTGCCGACAACATGGGTAAAGCTCGCCTTCTCACCCGTTACGATAGCGGTCTTGGTGGCCTGGTCAAATTCGATCCTTGCGCCCATGGCCTCCAGCGCGGCGCGCAGCGGCACCATCGTGCGCCCGTTCTTCACCTCGGGCACCGCGTCGGTGAAAGCAATGCATCGGTCGCCCAGCAGCACATTGACCTGCCCGGCCACGCCGCCGAGCGCCTTGATGTTCTGCTCGCGCTGTTCCTTTGAAACCGTCGCGGCAGCCTTCGGATCGGCGCTGACGAGAATATAGGTCGGACCGTCGGCTCCGCCGATGATGCCAATATCCTCGCCCGCCGCGCTTGCGGGGACGGCCAGCGCCAGCGCCAACATCAGCGCCAGCAGAAGAGCGATCAGTTTTTTCATTTTTCCATTCTCCTTCCCTGTGTGGGTCCATTGGGTATCCTGTTCCTTCAGCGTACCATAAACGCCGCTCTTTTGCAAGGGCTTTGCCCCGTTTTCCGCCCTCCTACGAAATGTCCGCCAGTTCCAGATACTTGTAGCCGTTCTCTGCGATATGGTCCTTGCGGCCCTGCAGATTGTCGCCGAGGAGCAGATCGAATACCTGCGCGGTCGCCTCCGCGTCCTCGGGCATGACCTTGATGAGACGGCGCGTTTCGGGGTTCATGGTCGTCAGCCACATCATCTCCGGGTCGTTCTCGCCGAGGCCCTTGGAGCGGTCGACCTTATAGCGCTTGCCCTCAAGCGTTTTTACGATGTCGTTCTTCTCCTTGTCGGAGTAGGCGAACCACGTCTTGTCGCCGCAGTTGATCTCAAAGAGCGGCGTTTCCGCGATGTAGACGTAGCCCTCGCGGATGAGCGTGGGGCAGAGACGGTAGATCATCGTCAGGATCAGCGTGCGGATCTGGAAGCCGTCCACGTCCGCATCGGTGCAGATGACGACCTTGCTCCAGCGTAGATTGTTGAGGTCGAAGGCGTTGAGCTCCTTGACCGCCTTGCCCTGCACCTCCACGCCGCAGCCGAGCACCTTCAGAAGATCGGTGATGATCTCGCTCTTGAAAATGCGGGCGTAGTCAGCCTTGAGGCAGTTCAGGATCTTGCCGCGCACGGGCATGATGCCCTGAAACTCCGCGTCGCGCGAGAGCTTGACGCTGCCGAGAGCGCTGTCGCCCTCAACGATATAAATTTCGCGGCGGGACACGTCGCGCGTGCGGCAGTCCACGAACTTCTGCACGCGGTTGGAAATGTCGATATTGCCGGAGAGCTTTTTCTTGATGTTCAGCCGCTGCTTTTCCGCGCTCTCGCGGCTTCTTTTGTTGATGAGCACCTGCTCGGCGATCTTGAGCGCCTCGACGCGGTTCTCGATGAAGTAGGTCTCCAGGCGGGACTTGAGAAAGTCCGTCATGGCCTCCTGCACGAATTTGTTCGTGATGGACTTCTTCGTCTGGTTCTCGTAGCTCGTCTGCGTGGAGAAGTTGTTGGACACAAGCACGAGGCAGTCCTCCACGTCCTGCCAGGTGATCTTGCTCTCGTTCTTCTGATACTTGCCGCTGTCCTTGAGATACTTGTCGATGGCGTAGACGAAGGCGGTCTTAGTCGCCTTTTCCGGCGCGCCGCCGTGCTCGAGCCACGAGGAGTTGTGGTAATGCTCGATGACGTTCACGCGGTTTGAGAAGCAGCACGCGCAGGAGAGCTTGACCTTGTACTCCGGTTTATCCTCGCGGTCACGTCCGCGGCGCTCGGTCTCCCAGAAGACGGGCGTGGTCAGCGCGCCCTCGCCCGCCAGCTCGGTCACATAGTCCACAATGCCGTTTTCGTAGAGGAACTCCTGCGTCTCAAATTTTCCGCCCACCTGGTCGCGGAAGCGGAACGTGATGCCCGCGTTGACGACCGCCTGTCGGCGCAGCACGTCGGTAAAATACGACGCGGGGATGTTGATGTCGGTAAACACGTCGAGATCGGGCAGCCAGCGCGTGAGCGTGCCGGTCTTCTTGCCGCGGTCGGTCGGCTCGATCTTCAGCTCCTCGCCCTTTTTGCCGGTGATCTGCCCCCGCTCAAAGTGGAGGGAATATTTGTTCCCGTCGCGCCAGACGGTCACATCCATATAGCGCGAGGCGTACTGCGTCGCGCAGGCGCCGAGGCCGTTGAGGCCGAGGGAATATTCATAGTTGTCGCCGTCGAGATTGTTGTACTTGCCGCCGGCGTAGAGCTCGCAGTACACGAGCTCCCAGTTGTAGCGCTTTTCCTTGGGGTTCCAGTCCACGGGACAGCCGCGCCCGTTGTCCTCCACCTCGATGCTGCCGTCGGCGTAATGCGTGAGCGTGATGACCTTGCCGTGCCCCTCGCGCGCCTCGTCGATGGAGTTCGAGAGGATCTCGAACACCGCGTGCTCGCAGCCGTCCAGTCCGTCCGAGCCAAAGATAACGCCCGGGCGCTTGCGCACGCGCTCCGCGCCCTCGAGTAAGGAAATGCTCTCGTTGCCGTAATTCTTTCCTGCCTTTGCCATTTGTCTTCTCCGTTTCCATAGGATACTATTCCTTGTATATTATAGCCGCTCCGTCCCACAATAGCAAGTGTTTTGATGCGCTCCCGCGCCGCGCTCCGCGCTTGTTAAAAACTCGCGCAGCATTCTCAAATAGTTTTTGCACCGGTCAAAAAATAATCGAGCGTCAACCTGTAAATTTCTTGTAAAATCAGGGTTATTCACAGTTTCCACAGAGTTATCCACATTCATTATGTCAACACAAAATCACGCAAAAAATGCGCTTTTTCTCTCCCATTCGACCTCTTGCAATGTGCGCGCAGGTGTGCTACCATAGGCGCAGAAAATCCGCGTGCGCTCCATTCCGCACGCAGACAAGGAGGACCCATTCCATGCAGGCATTTGAATTTTACTGCCCGACTAAGATCTATTTCGGCAAGGGCGCGGAGGCCCGCGTCGGCGAGGCGGTCAAGCACTTCGGCGGCACGAAGGTCTTTATCGTCTACGGCGGCCACAGCGCCGTGAAGAGCGGGCTTATCGCGCGCATCGAGCAGACGCTCACCGACGCAGGGCTTGAGCACATGAGCTTCGGCGGCGTGCAGCCCAACCCGCGCCTGTCCCACGCGCGCGAGGGCGTGCAGAAGGCGCTCGCCTTCGGCGCGGACTTCATTCTCGGCGTCGGCGGCGGCAGCGTGATGGACACGTCCAAGGCCATCGCCCACGGCGTCGCCAACCCCGAAACGGACATCTGGGATTTCTGGAGCAAGAAGGCGGCGCTCACCAAAACGAGCAAGCTCGGCGCGGTGCTGACCATCTCCGCCGCCGGCAGCGAGACGAGCGACAGCGCCGTGCTCACGAACGATGAAACCACGCTCAAGCGCGGTCTGAACACCGATCTGCAGCGTCCGCTCTTCGCCATCATGGACCCCGAGCTGACCTATACGCTCCCGCGCTATCAGGTCGGCTGCGGCGTGGTGGACATCATGATGCACACGCTTGAGCGCTACTTCAACCCCGGCCATCCCTCCAACCGCATGACCGACGAGATCGCTGAGGGCCTGCTGCGCACGGTGATCGACGCGGGCCGCGTCGCCATGCAGGACAGTCACAATTATGACGCCATGAGCGAGATCATGTGGGCCGGCTCCCTCTCGCACAACAACCTCACGGGCCTCGGCGGCGTGAAGGACTTCTCCGTGCACCAGTTCGGTCACGAGCTCTCCGGTATGTTTGACGCCGCGCACGGCGCGACGCTCTCGGTCATGTGGCCGCAGTGGGCGCGCTATGTGGTGGACACCGATCCCGCGCGCTTCGCGCACTACGGCGAGGCCGTTTGGCGCCTTACCCGCAAGGACGGCGAGAGCGACCGTGACCTTGCCCTCCGCGCCATCGACACGACCGAGGAGTTTTTCCGCTCCATTGATATGCCGACCACCTTCACCGAGCTCGGCATCGGCGTGCTCAGCGAGGAGCAGCTGCGTGAGCTTGCCGAGCGCTGCACCTTCTTTCACACCCGCGTTGTCGGCAAGTTCTGCCCGCTCGATTACGACGGCATCCTCGCCGTCTACCGCATGGCAAACAAGTAAACCGCACAAAGGAAAGGCGTGCCGTCCGGCACGCCTTTCTCTCTATTTACCGTTTCAAAATGCCCAGAAGCCCGCGCCTGAGGATCCGCCCGCCCGCGGAGATGAGCTGCGTCTCGATTTTGGACTGGAGCCGCTCGGCCTTTTTCTTTGCCGCGGCAGCCTCACGCTCGCGCTGCCGCTCGAGCTTTTTCTGCTCGGCCTCGGCGGCCCTCTCCGCCCTCCGGCGCGCCTCGTCCTCCAGCTTTTGTGCGCGGCGGCGCTCCTCATCCTCCAGCTTCTGGCGGCGCTTTTCCTCGGCAGCTTCCTCCTTCGCCCGCTGCTTTTCCGCCGCGGCCTCCTCCTTGGCGCGCTGCTTTTCCTGCTCCGCAGCCAGCCTTTCCTGCGCAAGACGCTCCTCCTCCCGCTGCTTTTCCAGCGCCGCGGCATCAGCCTGCTCGGTCAGCACCTCGTAGGCGGAGAGATTATCCGCCGCGTCGTCGTACTTCTCCATGCCGTCATGCAGCATGGCCTTCATGCGCGCCATCGGCTCGGGCGCACCCATGAGGCTCTGCGGGCAGACGATCTTCGTGCGCTGCACGATGGTCGGCACGCCCTGTTCATCTAAAAACGAGGTCAGCGCCTCGCCGACGCCAAGCTCCATGATGGCATCCTCCGCGCGGAAGGCGGGGTTGGCGCGGAAGGCCTGCGCCGCAACGCGCACCGCCTTCAGCTCGGCGGGCGTATAGGCGCGCAGCGCGTGCTGCACGCGGTTGGAGAGCTGCGCGAGCACCGCGTCGGGAATGTCGCTCGGGCTCTGCGTCACGAAGAACACGCCCACGCCCTTCGAGCGGATGAGCTTGACGGTCTGCTCGATCTTCTGCACGAGGACCGCCGGCGCGTCGCGGAAGAGCGTGTGCGCCTCGTCGAAGAAGAACACCAGCTTGGGCTTTTCCAGATCGCCCGCCTCGGGCAGGCTCTCAAACAGCTCCGAGAGCATCCACAAAAGGAAGCTCGCGTAGAGCGTCGGGTTCTGCACCAGCTTCACGCAGTCGAGCACGTTGACCATGCCGCGGCCGTCCGCGTCGGTGCGCATCCAGTCATAGATGTCGAGCGCCGGCTCGCCGAAAAAGAGGTCGCCGCCCTGCTGCTCAAGCGGCAGCAGCGCGCGCAGGATCGCCGCGACGGACTGCGGCGTGATGTTGCCGTAGGTCATCATGTACTCCGCGCGGTGCTCACTGACGTAGTTCAGCATGGCGCGCAGGTCCTTGAGATCGAGGAGTAGCAGCCCCTTGTCATCCGCGATGCGGAACATGATGTGCAGGATGCCCTCCTGCGCGGGCGTGAGGCTGAGGATGCGGGACAAAAGCTCAGGCCCCATGTCGCTCACCGTCGCGCGGACGGCGTGGCCGCCGGTCTGATAAATGTCCCAGAAGGTCGTGGGATAGCCCTTGTAGGCAAAGCTGCCGCGCAGACCGAAGCGGTCGATGCGCTTTTCCATGCCCTCGCTGCTCACGCCGGGGGCGCAGATGCCCGCGACGTCGCCCTTGACGTCGCACAGGAACACCGGCACGCCCGCGTCGGAAAAGCTTTCGGCCATCACTTTCATCATGATGGTCTTGCCCGTGCCGCTCGCGCCCGCGATCAGGCCGTGGCGGTTGCACATATTGAGCGCAAGCTCCACGCGCGCGCCGTCCGCAAGTCCCATGTAGATCTTACCGTTTTCGTACATCGTGCCATCCTCCGTTGTTTGATTCGATGGCAACATTATAGAATATCGTGCGGCGCGGCGCAAGAGAAAAGCGCGGCCCCGCCGCGCTTTTTCCTATCCCATCAGCATCAGCACCACGCCGTACACGACGCTCGCGAGCGTGCCGAACACGATCACCGGTCCTGCAATGACAAACATCTTCGCCGCCATGCCGGTGATGATGCCCTCTGGTTGTGTCAAGATAGACATACAATTTTTTCGAAATTTTTTCAGCTGCCTCCAAAGTGGGGGCGCTTATTGTTTTAGCTTGCCGTTACAAATGCAAACCCGCTCGAAGTACGCATATCTATCTCAATCTCTCCTGAAGGGTACACACGAACCCGCTCTACAAAATTTCTAAGGCAACACCGCACAAAAAGTGCCAGGAACGGCAGGATGTGATATAATAGCATTATGGATAAGCAGATGACGATTTCCGCATTCAGCGATGAGTTGGCGTAGGCGCGGACAAAGAAGAAAGAGTTTCTGAGTCAGATCGAACGGATCGTCCCGTGGAAGGAATGGCTATGCCTGATCCAGCCGTGCTATTACAAAGGAGAGCGCGGCAATAAACCCTATCCACTGGAGACCATGCTGCGACTGTACTTGCTGCAAAATCTGTATGACCTGAGTGATGAGGCAACCGTAGCAGAAGTGATCGACAGCCGTGCGTTTTCGGATTTCTGCGGCATCGATTCCAGTAATCAGGTTCCGGACGGAGATACCCTTGGTCGTTTTCGCAATCTGCTGATCAAGAACGGATTGCAGGAGAAGCTGTTCTCTCAGGTGGTTGCCGCACTTATGGAACGAGGTCTCATTCTGAAAAAGGGAACGATCGTGAATTCCACCATTATTTCCGCCCCTTCTTCCACCAAGAATAAAGAAAAGAAGCGGGACCCGGATGCACATCAGGTGAAGAAAGGCAATACCTGGCACTTCGGCTATAAGGCACATATCGGCGTTGACAGGGACAGCGGACTGGTTCATACCGTGGAGGCAACAGCAGCTAATGTCCATGATGCCACAGAAACATCCAAGCTGCTGACCGGAGATGAAGATGAAGTATATGGCGACAGCGGTTACCTCGGAGCAGAAAAGCGCGGCGATGCGATCATCCGCAACAAGGCTGGTCGCAAGATCAAATACAGAATCAACCGCCGTCCATCCCAAGTGAAAAAGCTGAGCAAAAGCGGTCAGTATGCCGCAAAGAAAGCAGAACAGGCAAAGTCCTCTGTCCGCGCCAAAGTGGAGTACGTATTCGGTGTCGTCAAGAAACAGCTGCGTTTCCGAAAAACACGATACCGAGGGCTCGAAAAGCAGAGAGCCAAATTCAATATCATGTTCGCGTTAGCGAATCTGATCCTGGCTGACAGACCCTGCCTGACAGCTTGAATCAGTGCGCTCCTGCGAGCAAAAGCTCGGGCGACCTAATTGATTCTTACAAAATGGCCGCCCGGTAATGCGTATCGTAGCAGTTGTGCGGTATTGCCCTTGATTTTATAGTTTGGTCTACGGCGAAGGCCTTGGCGGAGGGTTCCAATATAGATTGGGTTGGTGAGTATCTGGGCAACTGCCTGCGCTGTCCATTCGCACCGTTCCTTCATTTTGAAGCTGGAGAATAACGGCTCTCCCTTGTGGCGCTTATACTCCAGTGGCGCAAGAATTCCGCTCTCTGCAAGCCGAATTGCTATGCCATTGTTCGTCATGCCTTGAATTTTCCAGTTGAAAATATCCTGGACAACTGTGGCAGCATAGGGATCTGGCTCAATTCGATTGTGGTTTCCCTCGCACTTCTGGTACCCATACGGTGCAAACGGACAAATAAAGTCACCATGTTTCCGCTTCACCTGCAGCTGGCTTCTGACCTTCACTGAAATGTCACGGCTGTAGTTGTCATTCATCAAGTTCTTGAGCGCGATGCTAAACTCGCTACTCTCGTCACGGGTAATCGTGTCGATGTTGTCATTGATAGCGATTAAGCGCACCCCTAAAACAGGAAATAGACGGTGGATATACTTTCCGGAATTGATATACTCTCTTCCGAAACGGGACAGGTCTTCTTGTGTCAAGTAGGGACTAAAAAAATTTTGAGAATTTACAAGCCGTTCATAGATGGACAACGATGGACAACCACCCGTGAACGGCTTGCATTTTCTCTATGCTCTTTTGCCGTTCTTTGTGCGACGTTTCTTATACGCCGTCTCAAACGCCTCCATCATCGGAGTAAGGCCCACAAAGTCGTGACCGGCCTGAGCATGGTTTAGCCGGGGAAGGCGAGTAAGTCTCTTCAAACCCGTTGAAAATACTGGCTTTTCGGCAGTTTTCGTGCTATAATAAGGCCATGAAAAATGATGCGGTTTTGACAACAAGCACCACAGGAAAAGCAGAAGAAGCCTTCGTTTCCCGTGCGGAATATGACGCGCTTAAGCGTGAGAATGCCGAGCTGAACCAGAAGCTGGACTTTCTTATGGGGCAGCTGCACCTTGCGAAGAAAAAGATGTTTGGCGCATCCTTCGAGCAGGCTGCGGAGCAGCTCCTTGGGCAACTCAGCTTTCTCTTTAACGAAGCGGAAGCGTGGACTCCCAGAGAAGAGAAAGCGTCCGAAGCCACTGCTGTGGCTGCCCATACCCGGCAGAAGCGTTCCAGCGATCTGGACGAGGTTTTGCCCGGAGGGCGTTACCGTTGAGGTTGTGGAGCACGGCATACCAGAAGCTGAACGGGCCTGCGATGCCTGCGGCACGGTGATGGAGCAGATTGGAAAAGAGGTCCGGCGCACCCTCGTGCTGCGCCCTGCCACGGCGACGATCCGCGAGGATGTCTACTACACCTACGCCTGCCGGAAGTGCAGCGTTGAGGCAACAGAAACGCCTATCCTGAAAACGGAAAGGATCCCGCCTGTGATCTCCGGCAGCTATGCTTCACCAGAGGCCATTGCCCATATCATGGTGCAGAAATTCGTGATGGCGTCTCCGCTATATCGGCAGGAGCAGGAACTGAACCGCTCCGGCATCCAGCTTTCCCGGCAGACCATGTCCAACTGGATCCTCCGTGCTGCCGACGACTGGCTGACGCCGATCTATGAGGAAATGAAAAAGCGACTTGTGAAAGAGAAGATCCTTCACGCCGATGAAACCACGCTTCAGGTGCTGAAGGAGCCGGGCAAGTCCGCACAATCCAAGAGCTACATGTGGCTCTACCGAACAGGGAAATACGCTTCGCAGCCGATGATCCTCTATGAGTACCGGCCCGACCGAAAGGCCAGCAACGCCGAGACTTCTCTCAAGGAGTTCTCCGGCTGGCTCCATGCGGACGGATACCCCGGCTATCACAGGTTGCCGGAGCACATCCGTGTGGTTGGCTGCTGGGCGCATCTGCGCCGCAAGTTTGACGAGGCGGTAAAGTCCCTGCCGTAGAAGGACCAGGCAAATGCTGCGGCTTTGCAGGGACAGGCGTATTGCAGCAGACTGTTTTCTATTGAGCAGGAATTAGCAGAACTGCCACCCGAAGAACGATATACGCAGCATCTGGAACGGTCCAAGCCCGTGATGGACGCTTTGTTGGCATGGGCAGAAACAACCAACGCTGCGCCAAAATCTGCGCTGGGCAAAGCCGTATACTATCTGAAGGAACAGTGGCCGTATCTGATCCGTGTACTGGAGGACGGACGGCTGGAGCTGAGCAACAACCTTGCCGAACGTTCCATAAAACCCTTTGTGATTGGCCGGAAGAATTTTCTCTTCGCCAACACGCCTTGGGGCGCACAGGGCAGCGCCGTGATCTACAGCATGATTGAAACGGCGAAAGAAAGTGGGCTGGATCCGTACCGCTATCTGACGTGGCTGCTGACCAACGCGCCGATTATGGCCGCCAGGGACGACAGCTGGGCGGACAAGTTCCTGCCAGCCAACGCCCCCGGCAGACTGCCATTCTTTACAACAGAACTCCTGATTTGAAATGGACCGCACTCGTTGAGTCGGTCCATTTTTCTACCCATTTGACGCTTACAATGCAGGCTGTGAATTGTCACTTGTTAAGCGGGTGAAAAATGCTATACTCTATGTGACATCACGATGGAGGGTGGGGATAATAGTGGAGCTGAAACAGTCGCATGTTTTATCGCAGAAGCTTGCGCTGACGCAGACGATGCGCCAGTCGTTGGACTGCCTCCAGCTTTCTGCACCGGAGCTATGTGAGTATGTGCAGGATGTGGCGCTTTCTAATCCATTGTTGGATGTGTGCATGCCGACCTACTATGAAACAGAGCTGCCAAACGAAGATATGCGATCTGAATACGAACAGATTGAGCTGCGCAGTGAGGAAACATGGCGTGATATGCCGAGAGGTTCTGGGAATGCACTGGATATTTCTGCCGTGCTGACACGGGAACTGACTTTCCGAGATTACCTCAACGAACAGATTGGGCAAATGCGCCTCGTAGATGATGGGATGCTGCAGCTGTGCCGTTTTCTCATTGACTGCCTCGATGGGCGCGGCTATCTTGATTGTCCGCTTGAAGAATTATCGAAGGAATTTTGTATTCCGTTTTTCTCCCTTGAGCAGGCACTATATGCCATACAAATGCTCGATCCGCCGGGCATCGGCGCACGCAGCCTCTCTGAGTGTCTGATTCTGCAGCTGGTGCAGAGCCGCTCATTAGACCCCCCTGACAATAGGCATCGCTCGCAATGGTCTAGAGCAGTTAGGCAGACGAGATTATAAGGGGCTTGCAGCAATGTTGGGTGCCGGCGTAAGCGAGATAAAGCAGGCGAGCGCTAAGATTCTTGCGCTTGAACCGATTCCATCACGTAGCTTTGCCAGCAGCGAGCCGAGAGCATACATCGTACCCGATGCGGCATTTTCTGTGGAACAGAGCAGGGTGACAATTGAGCTGAACAGGCGCGTTTTGCCCCGCCTTTCGGTCAACACCGAATACTCTGCGCTGCTTGCTACTTCCGATGACCCCAACGTGCAACAATATGTGCGTGAAAAACTTACAGAGGCAAACGCCATCATCAAGGGGGTTCATATGCGGTGCAATACGATCTTACGGTTGCTTACGCTGATTGCTACGGAGCAGCATGACTTCTTTTGCTCAGGTGGAACTCTTACGCCGATCACTATGCAGCAGATGGCGGAAAAAATGGACATAAGCACATCTACGGTAAGCCGTGCAATACAGAATAAATATATTCAGTATCGGGGCAGAATTGTCCCTCTTCGCAGCTTCTTCACGACTGCTATTCGCTCGGATGCTTCCGTTTCTTCCCAGGCCGTCAGGCAACGCATCCAAGACCTGATCAAGACAGAGAATCCAGAAGCACCACTTTCGGATGAGTCGGTGCGTATAGCGCTATCAGCGCTCGGCATTGAGGTCAGTCGACGTGCTGTTGCAAAATACCGCATGGCGCTGGATATCCCGCCTTCTTCTCAGCGAAAAAAACGTTGAGGCAACAATGGGCATATGCCTCCTTGCCGATGAAGCTTTGCAGGAAGCATACTGCTGAAATGAGTTTTTATCAAGATAATTCCGCTTATACACCGGGTAATTAACATCTGTATTGCATGCGTATTGCAGCAACAATCTGTAACCTTCTCAGCGAAATAGTTAAGGCGGACACAGAGAAGTCCATAGAGGTTAATGCCATATATAGAAAACGGCAGAAGAAATGTTGTGCGAGGGGGGTCCTGTTATGTTATCAAACTACATTGAACAATTATTTAAACTTGATAATTATTATGATGGCCTAATTGTTACAGACAACAAAGGCTATATCGAGTTTTTTATGACATACCGTCCTGATATCAGCGGCGCTAAGCAGGAAGACTTAGTCGGCAAGCATGTTCTTGATATTTATCCGGGGCTGACCGAGGAAACAAGTACGATTATGCGGGTGTTGCGTAGCGGCGAGCCGATTTACAACGAATACCAGACCTTGATTACCTGCCGCGAGGAGGTATTTCAATCCGTTAATACAACTATGCCGATTCGCGCAGGAGGTACAGGCGAGATCATAGGGGCAATTGATGTATCAAGATACGCAAGTCGTTTCTACGAAAAGCAAAGCATCAATCTTCACTCTGCTCACACGAGAAAGGGGCCTTTTTACTGCGTTGATGATATTATAACCTGCTCAGAAGATATGGAGGCGATTAAACGAAAAATCCCATTGATCTCAAAAACAGATTCGACAGTGCTGATCACCGGACGGTCTGGTACAGGAAAGGAGTTGATTGCTCAGTCTATTCACACCTCAAGCAACCGGGCAGATAAGGCATTTGTATCTCAAAATTGTGCCGCAATACCTGCGACGTTGCTGGAGAGCATCCTCTTCGGTACAACCAAGGGAAGCTACACTGGAGCCGAAAACAAGCCGGGACTTTTCGAGATTGCAAATGGGGAACGTTATTTCTTGATGAGATCAATTCTATGGATATTAGCGTTCAGCCAAAGCTGCTGCGTGCAATTGAGGAAAAGCGTGTCTGCCGTCTGGGCAGCTATAAGCCACTCGAAGTCGATGTTAAAATCGTTGCAGCAATGAATGAAGACCCGCAGGAATGCGTTCGTAAAGGAAAGCTGCGCGAGGACTTGCTCTATCGACTAAGTGTTGTTCGGGTGGATATGCCGACGTTGCAGGAGCGACGCTGCGATATCGAGCTTTTGATGAAATATTTCATAAGCAAGTTCAACAGTAGTATGAAAAAGGACATTTTCGGTGTTGATGAAGAAGTAAAAAAAATGTTTGAGGAATATCCGTGGCCCGGAAATGTCCGAGAGCTTCGCAATACGATAGAGGGCGCCTTTAATGTCGCACAAGGGAAATGTATTCATGCGAGGGACCTGACGGGCTATATTGTACAACAATGCGGGCAACATGAGAAAGATTCATTGCCATGTAGCACTGGCGCTGATGAGGGGCCTTCCGGATTAAATGACCAGATTCATTCCGTGGAAAAGAGAATCATTGAGGATGCGCTGAAAAAAACCTCTACATATGCAGAGGCTGCACGACTAATCGGTATTTCTCGACAGGCTTTTATGTACAAAATGAAGAAATATAAAATTGACGTATGAATCGTTAGTCAAAAAATTTTGACACCTATGTGTCAAAATTTTTTGCGTATATGCAAAAATTTTGGCAATTAGGAGCTGGAAGACGAACTGGCCGACGCTCCTGCTTGGCTTAAAACGGCGGCTCAAAGAGTGGCGGTGTTGCATAAAAACTCGGAATAGCAAAGAATTCTGTAAAAATAGCAAAGAGCTCTATAAAATTAGTATAATTTTATGTTTGATGCCCTCGTTCTGGCACACATTTTGCTAGTATACAAGTAGCACAACGACGAGATCTCATTGAAGGCCGAAATCGTTGAATCTGCTTTAAAAACGAGGAGGATAATGCTAATGACAGATGTAAAACATGACATTGATGCTCTTGCTGGTGAGCGGTGGTTCCCACTCGAGACGACAATCACTGAGGATATGAGCAGTATATGGGGCGACTGGGGCGTGTGCTCAGAGGTCGATAAGCTTAAAGCGGTTTTGATGCGCCGTCCCGGAAAAGAAGTAGAGAATTTTGACTGGAAAGCCGCTCGATTCCGGGCTCCAATCGACCCCGAGAAGTTCCGTGCTCAGCATGATGCACTTGCCGATGTATACCGCGCACATGGTGTACAGGTACACTATGTCGATGAGCAGCGCAGTGACCGCCCCAACGCACTTTTCTGCCGCGATTTAGTCTTCATGACACCAGAAGGCGCAATCGTTACCCGTCCTGCAACGGAAGCTCGCAGAGGCGAGGAGCGTTATGCGGCAAAGAAATTGGCCGATCTTGGTGTACCGATTATTCGCACGATTTGTGGCGGCGCGACTTTTGAGGGTGCAATGGGAATGTGGATTGATCGCCATACAGTAATCCTTGCAAGCGGTGTACGTACAAATCGCGAGGGCTATGAAATGGTTCGCTATGAGCTTGAACGTATGGGAGTAACGCAGATTATTCATATGCAGATTCCCTATGGTCATGCGCACATTGACGGATTAGTAAATATGGCAAGTCATGATGTTGCTATGATCCACGCCTCTCAGGTCCCCTATGATGTTTGTGATGCGCTGAAGAAAAAGGGAATTAAGCTACTCGAGTGTCCCTCGAGAAATGAGGCTAAGGAGACCCTTGCAATCAATTATGTTGCTATTGAACCGGGCTTGGTTGTTATGCCAGCTGGTAATCCGCGCTCACAAGAGTTACTGGAGAAAAACGGAATCAAGGTTATTCCCATTCAGTTTGATGAAGTCCTTAAGGGCTTCGGCGCTATGCACTGCTGTACCGCATTCTTAAAACGCGGTTAATATTAGCAAATGGGATATGAAAGGAGCCTCAGCAAAATGAAGACGAAGAAATATATCAGTCTCCTGATGGCTATCATAATGATGCTCAGCCTATTTGCGGGCTGCGGCAGCGAGGGCAATACCCCATCGGTGAGCGATGATAAGGACACGCTTTACCTCCGGCTTTCCTCTGCGCTCCAAAGCACCGACTGGCAACAGACCTCTGCCATGGAAGGCAATAAAATCACTTATGTTCAACTTTTTGAAGGCCTTTATGGCATTGATGAGTCTGCAGGCGGCTACTACAACCTACTGGCAAAGGATATTCAGGTCAGTGAAGATGGTCTTACCTATACCATCGAGCTTGTGGATGCCACCTTCCAGAACGGAGATCCTCTTACGGCAGAGGACGTCGTATTCAGCTATGAGCTGGCAATGCAGAATTCTAAATTCGGTTATGTGACCTCTATGATCGACTCGATCAAGGCAGACGGTGACAAAACTGTAATCATGACGCTCAAATATCCCTATTCTGCCATCTCTCACACCTTTTTTACCATTAAAATTTACAGCAAGAGAGAATATCAGGAAATCATTGATAGCGGGGTTCCCTTTGGAACCAGGCCGCATACAGCGGGAACGGGACCTTATTATGTATCTGAGTATGATGTTTCCGCCGGCGTGAAGCTGAAGGCCTATGAAAATTATTGGCAGGGCGCACCGGCAATCAAAAATGTTGAATACCGTCTTATCACCGAGGACGCTGCGGCAGTCATCGCATATGAGAATGGTGAGCTTGACTATCTCATGGATGCGCCCTTGTCCGAGTGGGAGGACATTGAATCCTCTGCCCAAGGACGTTGCACACTGGCAAAGGCGAACGATATTCAGTTTCTCGGCATCAACTATCAATCCCCGTCTAACAATGGTATTCTTGCCAATCCCAAAGTCCGTGAAGCGATATTCTATGCTATTAATAAGGAAAGCGTTGTTAAGGCTGCGACCAGCGGCTATGGTACAGTAGCATATGAATACATGGTTCCTGACTATGTAGCAACCGCTCCGCGCGCTAGTGATGGAAGGTTTAAAACCTATGACTATAATAAGGATGCCTGCCATCAGGCGTTGCTTGATGCCGGCTTTTCCGAAGAGCAGATTGCTGCGGGTATCAATGTCGGTACCATCCTGACCTACAATGCCGATACGGCACCGAAAGCAAAGGCCGCAGTTGTCATTCAGGCGTGCTTGGCCGAGAATGGTATGATCGCCAATGTTGAAATCGGCGAAACTGGTCCTGTGACAGAGCGTCTCTATGCACTTGACTATGATATGTGCGTATATTCGGACAGTGGTAACTATGATTACAATAACATTCGCCAGCAGGTTGATTCAGAGTCTGTCGGAATGTATGTTGTCTGCTATAAAGATGATAAAAACACATTCGACTGGCAAAAGATTGAGAATCTGGTTGATCAGGGTGTTCTTGCTACCGACACCAAGGAACGATATGATATTTACACTGAGCTGTGGAGCATGATTATGGACACCAAGACAATCCTGCCCCTTTATCATGGAGCCGTCGGCATTGCATGGTCTGACCGCGTAAAGATTGACAGCATTAACCCATTCTACTACCACCTGACCGATATCAGTTGGGCTAAATAAACTCTTTCCTGTAGGATAAGTGGATCAGCTATCGTTGGTCCTTAGGCTGACGATAGCTGATCTCTCAAAAAAGGGGGCAAGTATGCAGAAATACATCGCAAAGCGTATCCTATTTTTAATTCCAACGATTATCGGCGTGACTTTGATTATCTATCTGATTATGAACATAACGCCGGGAGATCCGGGACGTGCTATTCTCGGATCTGGTGTCTCTCAGGCGGATGTGGATGCATATAACCATGCGATCGGATATGACTTGCCGTTTTTTCAGAAATTTGTGAACTATCTCAGCAATATGTTTCTCCACCAGGACTTTGGCATTTCTTATGTTACCAAGCAAAATGTATTCGATGAGATATGGCCGCGGTATATTATGACATTAAAGCTGGCGTTCATTGGAATGATTCTCTCAACAGCCATCGGAATTCCTCTGGGAATCTATGCTGCTGTGAAGCAATATTCACCCATGGATACGATTTCCTCAGTTATCTCCTTCCTGTTGGCTGCTGTACCGACCTTTGTTCTCGGCCTTGTACTACTGTTCTTCTTTGCACTCAAGCTCAAGTGGCTGCCGTCTTACGGCATTCCGAACTGGACAGGCTATATCATGCCAGCACTGGCAATCTCACTTCCCATTGCCGCACAGAATTTCCGCTTTACCAAGTCGTCTATGTTAGATGCGATTCGTCAGGACTATGTCCGAACTGCACGCGCTAAGGGTGCCAGCGAACGTACTGTAATTTGGAAGCATGTGTTGAAGAATGCGCTTCTTCCTGTTATCACACAAGTTGGCATGAGCCTCGGCCTTCTGCTGTGTGGCGCTGTGGTTGCAGAGGAGTTGTTTTCTGTGCAAGGTATCGGCAGCCTGATTGTCGAGCGTATTACTTATAAGGATGAGCCGGTCATCATTGCCGGAACGATTCTGATCTCGATCTGCTTTACCGTTGTTATGCTGGTCGTGGATTTGATTTATGCGATGATCGATCCTCGCATTCGCGCCAAATACACAAAATCTGGGAGGAAGTGAGCAAATGGCGGCCCAAAAAAGCTTGAATGAAGACTACAAAAGTGACGGGAAATGGAAAGAGATATGGCGCAGATTCAAAAAGTAATAAGGGAGCCGTGATTGGACTGGTGCTGCTGGTCGTGCTGACGGTGATCTTGGTGGGCGCGCCACTGTTTATCTCCTATGATAAGGCAATTACACAGAATATGGATTTAATGCTTGCAAAGCCCTCCGCAGGGAATCTTTTCGGCAACGACGGATACGGACGTGACATTTTCGCGCGTATTATCTACGGTGGACGTGTTTCCATTGCTATTGCGATTCTTGCGACGATTTCTTCATGCCTGTTTGGCAGCCTTCTCGGTGCAGTCGCTGGCTATTTTGGTGGCAAGGTAGACAGCATTATCATGCGGTCGCTGGATATTTTTATGTCGGTTCCTGACATTCTTTTTACCATGGCGGTCGTATATGCGTTGGGTGCCAGCTTTACCAATTTGATCATTGCGCTGACTTTGGCGTATTTTACCAACTATGTCCGGCTGGTTCGCTCTGAGGTACTTACGCTTTCTGAACAGGACTATGTCGAGGCGGCAAAGGCTGGCGGTTCGAGCGGATTTCGCATCATTCTCTCACATATTATCCCCAATGCAATTGGCGTTATTATTGTCAACACCACGTTGAACATCGCAAAAATTATTATCTATGAATCGACACTGAGTTTCTTGGGCCTCGGTATGCCGGCCCCCAGCCGGAGTGGGGGCAGATGCTTTCGGAGGCTCGCGAATTTATGAGAAAAGCGCCTCATTTGATGGCATTTCCGCACTATCTATCATTGTTACGGCCTGCTCAGTGAATCTTATCGGCGATGGTCTGCGCGATGCGTTGGACCCGCATTTGAAGTCATAAGGTACGCCACGGGAGGGGAGCTATAATGGAAAATGAAAAAAGCCCGATTTTGGAGATTAAGGATCTTCGGGTTACTTATGAAACTGACATAGAGGTTGTGGAGGCTGTCAACGGTATCAGCTTTCAAATCGAAAAGGGAAAAACACTCGGTCTCGTCGGCGAGACCGGCGCTGGCAAGACGACAACAGCGCTGAGTATTCTTCGCCTTTTGCCGGAAACGACAGGTCGTATTAAAGGCGGAGAGATCTGCTTTGAAGGCGAAGACTTGCTCCATGTTGACGAGGAGCAAATGCGGGGCGTGAGAGGAAACCGCATCTCTATGGTATTTCAAGACCCGATGTCTTCGCTGAATCCGGTCTACACAGTCGGCGATCAAATTGGAGAGGCAATTCGACTTCACAGGCCTGAACTATCTAATGATGCCGTAGAGCAGCGAATCGACGAGATCCTCCAGTTGGTCGGCATTATGCCATCGCGAAAGCACGAGTATCCACATCAGTTTTCAGGCGGTATGAAGCAGCGCGTTGTTATCGCTATGGCGTTGTGCTGCGAGCCAGAGCTGCTCATTGCGGATGAACCGACAACCGCATTGGATGTCACGATACAGGCTCAGGTTTTGGCCATGATCGCGGAACTTCGGAGTCGGCTCGGAACCTCAATGCTGATGATTACACATGATTTGGGCATTGTTGCGCGAACCTGTGATGATGTGTGCGTGATGTATGCAGGAAAAATCGTAGAGGCTGGTACCGTAGAGGATATTTTTCTCGCGCCGTCGCACCACCCCTATACAGAGGGTCTCTTTGGTTCCATTCCAAATCTGACAACAAAGGCACGCCGACTTAAACCTATTTTAGGTCTTATGCCGGATCCTACAAATTTACCAAAGGGATGCGAATTCGCACCGCGCTGTGAAAAGTGCATGGAGATTTGTCGAACGGAAAAGCCAAAAATATGCGGTGAGGGGAGTCATAAGCTCTACTGCCATCTATTTGATCCGGATAGGCAAAAAACAGGTGTAGGAGGGAATACGAATGGATGATAAGGGCAACGCACCTCTGTTAGAAACAATAGACCTGAAAAAGTATTTTAAGGTGGGAGGTGGCACACTGCATGCTGTTGATTCAATCAATATTAAGCTCTATCAGGGTGAAACGCTTGGTGTCGTTGGCGAGTCAGGCTGTGGAAAGTCCACATTGGGCCGTACAATCCTCAAGCTTATTGAGCCGACCGCCGGTCATATTATCTACGACGGAAAAGACATTACCAGCCTCAATATCCGTAAGATGCGGCCGTTGCGCCGCGAAATGCAGATCATCTTTCAAGATCCTTACTCAAGCATTGATCCACGAAAATCCGTGATTGAAACGATCTCGGAATATATGTTCATCCATAAGTCTTATCCGACGCGGCGCGAAATTATGAACCGGGCGGTTGAGCTGATGGATATGGTTGGGCTTGCCAGACGTTACGCTGATGCTTACCCTCACGAACTTGACGGAGGGCGCCGTCAACGTATCGGCATTGCGCGTGCGCTGTCGCTGCAGCCACGCTTCATCGTTTGTGATGAGCCTGTTTCTGCACTTGATATGTCAATTCAGGCCCAAATACTAAACCTTTTGATGGACCTTCAGGATGAACTAAATCTGTCCTATATGTTCGTCACGCACGATTTATCCGTTGTCAAGCATATCTCGGACCAAATTATGGTCATGTATCTAGGAACCTGCATTGAGTTTGCAAGCTCTGACGAATTGTTTCAAAAGCCGCTCCACCCTTATACAAAGGCCCTCTTGGCCGCTATCCCGGAGCCTGATTTGGAGAGTCGCAAAAAGGGTTTCCAGCTCATTCGGGGTGAGGTATCCAGCCCGATTGACCCAAAACCAGGCTGCCGATTTGCCGGCCGCTGCGAGCACTGCATGGCGCAGTGCCTTGAAAAGACACCGGAATATGTGGAGACGGAACCGGGTCACTTTGTGGCTTGCCACTTGGTGAACGGGCGATAACAATACAACTCATAGGAGAATACATAACATGATGGACACCTTGAAAATGGACATTGACGCGTTGCTCGGTGAGCGATGGTTCCCAAAGGAAACATCCTTTGAGGAGGATATTACAGAGTATTGGGGTGAATGGGGCGTTTGCTCTGAGGTTGAAACGCTGCGTGCAGTTTTGATGCGTCGCCCCGGGAAGGAAGTTGAAAGCTTTGATCCAAAAGCAGTTCGTTTTTCAGACGAGCCGATCGACGTTGAGCTTATGCGCCGACAACACGATAATGTGGCTAAGGTCTATACGGACTTTGGCGCAAAGGTTTACTATGTAGAGCATCAGCTTGAAGACAGGCCAAATGCTGTTTTCTGCCGTGATTTGATGTTTATGACGCCGGAGGGGGCAATCATTACCCGCCCCGGCATGGCAGCTCGTCGCGGCGAGGAACGCTATGTTGCCGAAGCTCTTGCTAAAATCGGAGTTCCAATCCTCAAAACAATTGCCGGTGATGGTATGTTTGAGGGAGCAAATGCTATGTGGGTCGATCGACATACCTGTGTTGTTTCAACGGGGTCACGCTGCAATCGTAGCGGCTATGAGCAGGTTAAAACTGAGCTTGAGCGTATGGGCGTTACTGTTTATCATATGCAGCAGCCGTATAGCAACATCCACATTGATGGTATTATGAACGCAATTAGTCATGACAAGGTCCTTGTTCATGCAGCGCAGGTGCCTTATGACATCATTGATATGCTCAAGAAAAAGGGCTACGAGATTCTTGAGATTCCCTCCCGCACGGAGCAATTCAGAACATTGGCATGCAACTTTGTTGCGTTGGAGCCTAATCACATTCTTATGGCACAAGGGAATCCCCGTACACAGGAAATGTTGGACAAGCATGGCGTAAATATTGATACCGTGGATATCTCAGAAATTCTCAAGGGTCGTGGTTCTCTACACTGCATCACTGCGTTTTTAAAGAGAGAATAGGGTAAGCAATAATTGGCTTGCTCACCCGTGCGCTGCAGGGATGGATTGGAGCTGCAATACCACACACACAAGCACTTGGGTCGTAACCGTCAAGGCTGACGGTGGCTGGATTACGCATGGGACAATAGTGTCGGGAAGCTTCAGCTTCCCGACACTATAATGTTCAGGGGCGCGCAATAAACGTAACCGTCTGGAAATGTCAAGGTCCCGTCAAGATTTATGCGCAAATTTATTTGCAGGCTCCGGCTGAATGAAGTCAGCCGGCAATAGAGGCGTCATTCAGAGCCGCCTCTAAGTGCTTCATGTTCATGTATTTCTTGTTGCCCCACTGGGTGCCCGCCACATGGCGGAGCCGGGCGCAGACCAGCATCAGGGCGGAGTTGCCATCAGGGAACGTCCCCACCACGCGGGTTCTGCGGCGGATCTCCCGGTTCAGCCGCTCGATCACGTTGTTGGTGCGGATGCGCGTCCAGTGTTCACTGGGAAAATCGCAGTAGGTCAGCGTCTCCTCAATGCCGTCCTCGACCTTTTTGGCGGCCTCCTTCAGCTTCATGGCGCGCAGCTCGGCGACCACGGCCTTTGCCTTCTCGCGGGACGCCTTTTTGCTCTCCTGGGCGTGGATCGCCTTGAGCATTTTTGCCACAATTTTGACCTTGGATTTAGGCACAACAGAGAAAACGTTGCGGTAGAAATGCACGGTGCAGCGCTGGTATCTGGCGTCCGGGAACACCTCGCCCACGGCCTCCAGCATCCCCATGCACTTGTCGCCAACGATGAGCTTTACGCCGTCCAAGCCGCGTCCACGAAGCCATTGGAAGAAGCTGACCCAGCTGGCCTTGTCCTCTTTCATGCCCTCGGCAGCGCCTAAACCTCACGAAAACCGTCCTCATTCACGGCGATCGCCACCAAAACAGCAACATTTTCGTACTCTCCGCCCCAGTTGCGGTGGAAATGCCAAGGAAAATGTCTATCGCCCTTTTGGTGTTTCGCCAAACTCAAAACGTGCAGATCGAGCTTCTCGAATCGCCCTAATTAGCAACTTGTCGTCTACACCATCCACTTTCCATATAGCAGGCAAGAATCTCGAATAGTATTCTTCTCTGGTTAAACCCTGTGCTAACAGCAGAGTATCGCTTGGATACATCTGAGATGGCCACTGCCAAGTATACTCACGGATTCCAAGAATACTAAAATCTTCTTCCTCTAACATTAACGGCTTCGGTGCCCCAATCAATATAGAAAACTTGATATTCTCATTATCTTTGCGCCGACAGAATTGCTCACACTTTTGAACTTCAGAAACTGTTAGTGGCTGGCCTTTGATCTCAAACCATCTGTCAATAGATGGGATATAGAAGTCAGGCAAGTAGGAGCATTCTTCCATATCAAAGCCTTCCATTTCATACTCATACTCAAGGCCAATGTTATTAAAGAAGACAGCCCACCTTGCTTCAAGGCGACTTCTGAATCTATAGCCATCATAATATGTTTCTTTTTGCTTTTATGTTTTGCCTCATCCCATGCCCACCTCCAATATGTCAAATTGCAGCGGCGAGTTCCTTTTCTTGAGAATCTACCACGCTTGTGATGCTGGCATTTTTAATTGCAGTCTCAGATAGAGATTCATTCCACCTAACCGTGCACTCTGTCTCGTAATGATGTTCAGCAAAATCAATCTTACCCTTAAGCAAGACTCTCGCTCCATCTTTGTTAAGCTTTAACATCTCGTAATAGAACCATGTAAACTTTGCTTCTTCATCGGTAGGCCAGTCAATATCAGGAGGCGGTTCACGATTGTAATCTTCCTCTGCCGCTGCTTGGCTTGCTGACGGAAGAAGTTTCAGTTGCTTTAAACGCCAAATATTTTGGTCCACAACCTGCTTTAGCACATGATAGGAATTTTTGAAAATCACCTGCCACTCATCATTCAGTGGATCAATGATCTCATGAAATAATGCGTTTCTCAATCGATATACAAAGCTGATAAACCAGAGATAGGCCTTTTCTTTATCGGCTAAGGTCATCTCTTTTCCACCTTCTATACTTTGAAGGAAGTTGGTTATCGGCATCTGGGAAAGCAGTTTGTGTTCTGCACCAAATTCGGAGTTTAAACAGCTTGCTTTTATAGCATTTAATGCTCGTGCGCAGAATGCTAACATTGCATCAAACACTTTCAAAAAACGTTTGTTACCTTTTTCCGGTATGCTGGTTTTAGCATTATTGATTTCAGAAAAGAAAGCATCGGATATCGCATTAAACAGTTTTTCGTAAAAACGTTCAATTAAGCTTGCTTCGGTAAGTACAAACTGCCAATCCTCAATTTCTTGTACGATTGCCATAAGAATAGCTGAATAATCTACCGATACACCAATTGGCACATAATCTTTATCAACTTTTGTGCGATACGATTTGTCCGTGCACATGATAGTAGCGGTAAGTGTTTCTGCTGAAGCACACTTTACAGTACATACAAACTTCCCACTAAATCCACCTTCCAGAGAAAACTCCTCAGAAGCGGTTTCCTTAAACGAAAGATTTAGTGAGTAGAAATCATCAACGATGAATCGTGGATAGCGATCAGCGATAATTTTCATGCCGTGTTTATATACTTCGTAAAGGTGGTACTTAATATCGGTATAATTCAAGCGGTATGCAATATTTTGAGAAAAATCCCTTTTGTACGGCGATATGTATCTGGAGTCACCTGTAGCCTGATAATACGGAATTTCTGCCGGATACATTTCACGCAATGTTGAGACAAAGGCAAACCAGGTTTTTATAAACAAAGTAACAAAATCCGACTCGGTTATGGATTTCCAATTGTCATACGGATACTTGTTCTCCATCATTTCATTCACCCGATCTCTCTTTCAGCCATACCAGCGCAGCATCTTCTCCTTGCTCAATGGCCATTTCAACAGCCTGTTCTCATGGAGCTTTCTCAGGAAGTTGGGCTGAAGCTCCGGAAGAATAAGCTGGCTGCCACACGGGTCCGCATCAGCGTCCGCGACAACACCCTCTCGCAACGGGAATACCAAGGAAAACTGACATTTCCAACGCAGAGCTACACGGAAAAGACTTTACCAAGCACAACAAGCGTCTCATCCTGGAGCGCACCATGGAAGACATCCGTCGCCGCTATGGCCTCCATGCCATCAATTTCGCCGCACTCACCACGGGGCTGAAGATGCCTGCCCATCGGGAGGTTGAATACAAGATGCCCTCTGTTATGTATCACTGAGGAGGTATTGACTATAAACGCAGCAGTTGAAACGACTCAAGCCAGACACCCCGTTTTGAGCAATGGCTATGGCTCCATCCAGATCGATGGATTTTCTGGTCTGATTCCCAAAAAGTGTTTTTGCATTATGGCCGATGGACATCGCTATCAGGAGCACGGCATTTCCACCGGCAGCGTGTTGTTCTGTCAGAGGGCAGCCGAGATCAATGACGGTGATCTGATCGTCGTGAAGGAAAATGGAGCCTTCGCACTCTATCTCTACCTGAAAGATCGTAAAGTCAAGGCGGACGGCGAAAAGCGCATCCTCCACAATAAGTCCAAGGCCTATGCCAAAGTTCTTGGCTCCTTCAACTTTTACCATTAAAGAGGCTTGGCAGAAAGGACGAATAATGAGTAAATTCCAGAACTACTTGAAAACCTTTGACATCACCAGTACCCTCACCGAGGAGGATATTGATAAGACCTTGGCGCTGCTCCAGATTTACGGCCCCGCCGTTCGAAGGACTGCCTCTCGCATCGGTGAGATGGAAGAAGAGTGCTATGAAGGTAGACGGCAAAGCATCTCCGACTTCATCAATCTGGCCATCGACTATGACCGTGACACTGACCGGAAACGCATCGCCGATCGCCTTGCCGAGATGGGCCACTCCATGCAGCTTCTGTCCGTCATGGAGGATGCCCTGGTACTCGTGAAGGACACCCCGCCCAATGGAGGCACCTATTTCAACATCCTCCAGGCAAGGTACTTTGATGTCTACTGCACCTCAAATGAGGAAGCATATCTCAACCTCGGAATCTCCTCATCTACATACTATCGGCACATCAAGCCCGCTATCCGTGCCTATGCAGCAAACCTCTGGTGTGTCGTAATCCCCGATCTGATCATCAGGGAGCACCTGCAGCAAAGCGGTAGCGTCACCGCTCAGGTGGAAGTCTCGTGAGAGACAAATGAGAGACAATGTGGCAGTCAGATGAGAGAAAACATGATAGAAAATCGGGAGGAAATTGAGAGCCAAACGAAATTGTAGTGTAGAGACTCAGCCGGTATAATGGATTATGCTGGAGCACCTATAGCCTCTCGGGTCTACGATCCGAGGGGCTTTTTTTCATACCCTTGTGCACCAGCCAATACCGGAACAAAGAGCCGACCATTCTCGCATGAGAGTGGCCGGCTCTTTTGTTGCCCAGATTGGGAGCATAATCCATGTCAAGAGCCAGCTACTGGGCCCGTGCGCCCCTTCAAGTCGTTCGTCCGCATCCGCAAACGAAAACGACTTGGAGGTAAAAAATGAAAACTATCAGAATCAAAGACTACTATGGCATTTATCAGGAAATTCCTGTCAGCGATGAGCTGTATGAAGAATGGCGCGCTCTTCAGAATGAAAACGCAGCGCGTCCATCGCAAAGAAGTATATCACCGTGATTGGACACCAATCGAGGACCTTTTTCGAAATGCCGAAGTCTTATGAGCAGAACCCGATGGAAGATACGTTGCTGTGGGATGAGCAGGTCGCTGCGCTGTATGCAGCGATCGCGCAACTTACCCCGATCCAGCAGCGCAGGATCCACATGCTGATGGAGAATATGACGATCCGTGAGATTGCCCGTCAGGAAGGGTGCCATATGAACGCAGCGCTGAAATCTGTCAACGGTGCGCTCAAAAAGCTCCACGATCTTCTGAAAGACTGGCATAAATGCCTAAATGGAAAAACATTTAGTGTAGTTGTTGTTCTATGAGAACACTATGCGTAATTTCTTTTTTAGATGCTTCGAGTGCGACATTACACGCACTTTGTTAAACGAAATGAGGAGGTTCCAATCCATGATTATCTCTGTCGATCACGGCAATAAATCGATCAAGACCCCGAACGCGCTTTTCACCTCCGGCCTGATTTCGTCTGAAGGGCTGCAAGGCTTCAAAACGGACTATATCTGCTGGAACGGGCGCTACTATACGCTGACAGAACAGCGCATTTCTTATCTGCGTGACAAAACCGAAGACGAGCGGTTCTATGTTCTGACTCTCTTCGCTATCGCTAAGGAACTGGAGCGGCGCAAGGTGCCCGAGACACTCGATCCCATTGACACTACCCTGCTTGTGGGTCTGCCTCCCGCACACTATGAGCAGCTGCACAGCCGTTTCGAGCAGTACTTCCTGCGTCGGCGCGAGATCGTGGATTTTGAGTATAACGGCAGTACTACTCGATCAGGGTCAGCAAGGTACTCAGCTATCCCCAGGGCGTTTGCGGCTGCCGTTACCCAGTTCGGCACGCTGAAAGCTCATTCCGTTGCCTATATCATTGACATTGGCGGCTTTACCATCGATGTCCTGAAGCCGCGCAACGGCCATCCGATCTGGCAGTGGTAGAGAGCTTCGAGAAGGGGCGTCATTACCCTCTACAACGGTATCGCAAGCAGCGTAATGCGCTCTATGCCCGGATCCTGAAGACTGCGATATCGACGAGGTCATCCGAAACCAACCCACTGTCCTTCCCGGCGAGGTACAGCAGTTGATCCGTACCATGACCAGCGACTTCACGGAGTTCTACAACTTCCTGCGCGAGCGAGGCGTTGATGTCTCCATCAGTAAATGCGTCTTTTGCTGGTGGCGGTTCCTGCTCCTGCGTGGAAATGATCGAACGCGGTAACAGCAGCTTTCCCCATTTTCATCGAGGACTTTCCTCTATTTTCAGGTGGCGGCAGGGCAGCAATAAAGGCCCTTCCTTCAGTTCAATGAGATGGACATGGCCATGACCACGCAGTATGTCTGAACTGGTTGTAAGCGCCATACCAGCCAGCTGCCCTGAGGTTGGTGGATGATAGCAAAGTGGATTGCAGCAAAGGAGATCATTAAAATGATCTCCAGCGGCGAGTTGCAGATCTCGGCAAACCTGGCCTGAGACA